>Ga0308172_1000148_pt1 | contig 131490 bp, 130 predicted proteins | sample PhyGR2_FD_202134 | JGI IMG/M metagenome (GOLD analysis project Ga0308172, IMG submission 202134) | Phyllosphere microbial communities from UC Gill Tract Community Farm, Albany, California, United States - DLSLSG.R2 | ecosystem: Host-associated > Plants > Phyllosphere > Unclassified | place... | reverse complement strand
CGGTCTATCCGTTGGTCGAAATTGAATGCCATAGTTAACTTTCCCGGTAAACTCATTCCAGCAGCCAGACTAACTGATGAATCTGCCTTGAACCAGAGTCATGTAAAGGAGAAGAGAATGACCACACTGGAAATTTGCTGCTATGGCGTGGACTGCGCTGTGACCGCACAACAGGCGGGTGCCGATCGGGTTGAACTCTGTGCCGCCCCGCGTGAAGGCGGCCTGACCCCGTCTGCGGGGATGCTGAAGGCAGCCCGTATGGCGGTCTCGATTCCGGTTCATCCTATTGTCCGGCCACGCGGGGGCGATTTTTGCTACACAGCACGTGAATTTGAAGCGATGAAATCGGACGTGGCGCTGATCCGTGAACTCGGATTTCCGGGGCTGGTGATTGGTATGCTGGATGAAGATGCCCACATTCATCAGGGGCAGATGCGTCAGGTTATGGCGTTGTGTGACGGCCTGAGTGTCACTTTCCATCGCGCCTTCGATCTCTGTCACAGCCCTAAGCGCGCCCTGGAAACATTAACCGATCTGGGAGTGGCACGGATTCTGACCTCCGGGCAGCAGCAGAGCGCCGAAAACGGAATTGCATTACTCCGGGAACTTAATGAGACCAGCACGGGTCCTACTATTATGGCGGGTGCCGGGGTGCGCCTCAGCAACCTGCAAAAGTTTCTCGATATGGGCATTCGCGAAGTTCACAGCTCGGCCAGTCGCCTGATGGCCTCGCCGATGCGCTACCGCAAAGCGGGTGTTTCCATGTGTTCAGAAGCCGAAACCGACGAGTTCAGCCGCTACTGTGTCGACGGCGATGTGGTTGAGGCGATGAAAAGCGTGATGCAGATGAGCACCGTCCGGGTCGCCTGAGCTCCAACAGATTTTGCCGCGCAGCACGCCGATCATTGACGTGGTGTTTGCAAGTACCAAACCCCAGTATGCTTGCTGGGGTTCTTTTTATCTGAAATTAAGGTTCAGGATCAAATCAGCGTCGGCTCAGGTTTTGTAAAAGCCTGAGGTTTCTTTAAAACGCACTACCTGTCTCTGACTGAATAGTCTGTACAAGTAAGGCCAGGACTATGTATTACGCGTACGAATTTCTGGCTCTCTTTGCGTCTGATAAAGGCGGGTTTCAAAATTGTGTGATGATAGCTTTCACTAAAGAAATTATTAAAAAAACGGCATACAAAAACAGCGATGAAAGTGAAAGGTAATAGTAATTATCAATCCATCCAGTGAGGTTGTAGTTCATGCCTTTCAGATGCTCGGTAATAGCAACGTGTTGTCTGGGCTGAAAAATGACCTTTTTTCCTTTTCTGAGTCTTGAGAAGAAATAGGACATGCCAAACGACCCCAAAAAACCCATAGACCCATAAAACCTGTAAAGGGGTGGTAATTCAAACCTGGCATCATGGTAAAAAGATAACAAAGAATCATATTTCTCTTTGTTAATGGAAAAGATCACGAACTGTATAATGGTAATAAAGAAAGGCACAAGGGCACAGCCCATAGCGAGATAAAAAAGCCTGTTTTCCATGTTATTTTAACCACATACCCATAAAATAATCGTTTGCTGCACTTGCAGCGGCCCCGCCGACTAGCGAACCCACTGCAGCACAGGCAACGCCCCTGCACCAACGGTATTCACAACACAATATCCGGGGGCAATATTACGTGCCATGATTCCTTTCTCCGTTCGTTATAAACCCGACATGATGAGTAATACAGACAGACGGCAGTACCGGTATGGATAAAAAGCTGGGGTAAATATAAATAATTCTATTAAGCAACGCAAAAGTGTTGAGCCCTGCCAGAAGCGATTATAGCGACAGCCTGAAAATAACTGTCTGACGGTTTTCAGCCCAATACTTGCTATCCAGCATGATACGGAATGGCTCCCTCGCTTTCCCTGCTGAATCCGGATGAGGAAAGTACGTGCCGCCGCTTCAGCGTGTTTTCATATCCCTTACAGCCGATCAGCCGGGTAGACCACCCGCACAATGAGCAGCCGTCGTTCAGATGAATTATTCACTGCCATCCGGGACTTTTACCGCAGAGAGCCACGCAAACCGGCGCGCTATCCGTTACGCTTAGATCACCGCACCGCTTCAGGCTACCCCCGGGCGGCAGCTTCATTTCAACACCGGTTGCCGCTGTTTTTCACGGCAGGGTTTACACTTACAGCAACGTTGCCCGGAACTGACCCTATGAATCGCAATCAGAGTGCCGCTCTCATCCTGTTGCTGACTGCGCTGTGCAGTGGCAGCGTGGCGGCCAGCGCGTGCCGGCCGCAGAGCACCACTGTTACCAACAGCAATAACCTGATTTTGCTCGGCGGCAATGCCAAAGGCGCAGTGAAGCAGGTGATTGCGGGGGAATTTGGTAAGGATGTCAATTCGCAAAAGCGGGTACTGGGCCAGTTTGACGCCTGCGGCGACCTGACCGTGGCTGACGTCAGCTATGACAAAAATGAGCGCAACGTTATCCTCAGTATGGAGCAGCACATTGCCAGAGTGCAGGGCGGCTGGGTGGCGGAATATGCCTGGCTGGTGAAAGTGCTGAAAGAGGGTAAGGAAGTCGTGGTCGACAACCGTCAGGGCACGATTAACTGGCAGAAAGGGGAGCATGGCAATATCACCAGCGCCTCTGACAAATTTACCAGCATGGGAAAAAGCGGTTTTACCGACACGACCTATCGCTATGATCGCCAGTTGCGGCTGGAGAAGAGCGTGGCGCGCGGCAGCGACCCGACAACCAACGGCGAGTTTCACTATCACTGGAATCCAAAGGGCCTGGTGACACGCACTACCTCCGCCCGCAGCACGGACAACTACACCTACGATCCGCAATGGCGTGAAGTGCGTCTCAACGGCACGGCCACCACGCCGCTGAGCACGATCCGCTCGGTGGACGAGTGCCAGTCATGGGATGAGGTCGGTAACTGCACCCTGAGCTACCTGCATGAGACCGAAATCTTCACGCGCGGCACCATCGAACGCCACCTCAGTTCTGCCTATAAATATGAGTACTGGGATCAGCCTGCAGCGGAGGAGTAACGGGCGGCGCGCGCGTCACAACACCGGATGCATTGCGTCACCGGGGCTGCTAAGCTGCCAGGCATCTGCCTGGCGAGGCCGGGCTCAACTTTCAGGGAGAGCATTATGAGCGCCACGCTCTTTTCATTTCTGTTTGCGATAACCATTCTGACGCTCACGCCTGGGTTTGACACCGCGCTGGTACTGCGAACGGCCATTGCGCAGGGCTGGCAGCGCGGCTGGGCGACAGCCCTCGGTGTGACGCTGGGTTGTCTGCTCTGGGGGATCGCCGTTGGGCTGGGGCTGGGGGCGCTGCTGATGGCGTCTGAGATCGCCTATAACGTGCTGAAATGGCTCGGCGCGGCCTGGCTCTGTTATCTGGGTATTCGATTACTGGTCGCCCCGCGTCAGCAGTCGCCTGCTGTAGCCGATCCCGCGGTTCGCCAGCAGGGGTTTCTGGCCTGCTTCAGTCGGGGTTTGATGGGCAACCTGCTGAATCCAAAAGTGGGGGTCTTTTACGTCACCTTCCTGCCTCAGTTTATCCCGGCCGGGGCGTCAGTGGCGCTCTGGTGCAGCCTGATGGCGCTGGCTCATATGCTGCTTGGGCTGGTCTGGAATGCGGTGCTGATTGGCGGCAGCCACTTTTTCGCCGGTCATCTGCAAAAACCTGCGGTGCTGAAGGTGATGGATCGTTTGACCGGCTGCGTGTTTATTGGATTTGCGGCGAAACTGGCCTTGTCCCGCCGCTGAGACGTCAGGGTTTGGTGGCGACCAGCACGGCACGCAGGGGAGCGGGGTAGCCCTCTATCGTTTTGCTGGCGTCATCGGGGTCGAGAAACTCTGCCAGGGATTCGCTGGTCATCCAGTCAGTCCGGCGCTGCTCTTCCGTGGTGGTGCGGGCAAAATCAACGATCCGCACATCCACAAACCCGCTTTTTTCCAGCCAGCTCTTCAGGGCCTCGGCTGACGGAATAAAGAAGACGTTGCGCATCTGGGCATAGCGCTCGCCGGGCACCAGAACCTGATTCACATCGCCCTCAATCACCAGCGTTTCCAGCACCAGCTCGCCACCGCTGACCAGCTGGTTTTTGAGCTGTAACAGGTGATCCAGCGGGGAGCGACGATGATAGAGCACGCCCATAGAAAAGACGGTATCAAACGCCTGCAGTGCCGGTAACTGCTCGATCCCCAGCGGCAGCATGTGCGCCCGGCGATCGTCATTGAGCAGCTTGCGCACAGCTTCAAACTGCACCAGGAAGAGCTGCATCGGATCGATGCCGACCACCAGATGCGCACCGGCACCGATCATGCGCCACATGTGATAGCCGCTGCCACAGCCCACATCCAGCACGGTGCGCCCCGCCATGGGAGAGATGTGCGGCAACACGCGCTCCCACTTCCAGTCAGATCGCCACTCGGTGTTGATGTGCGTGCCATAGAGGGAGTAAGGCCCTTTGCGCCACGGCATCAGGTTACGCAGTAATTTCTCAATGCCCTGACGATGACGATCGCTGATGTCATCACGGTCGGCGCTGACGCTGTGCAGCAGGTCCAGCTTCTGGGGCGCGAGCAGCGGCAGATACTCCAGCGACTTGTACCAGTCCCGGAAGTGACCGTGCAGGTTTTCCCGCTGCCATTCGCTGATTTGAGCCGGTAAGACTTCCAGCCACTTCGCCAGTGGGCCTACCGCAATTTGCTGATAAAAACGGCCAAAGTCGATCATTTTAACGCCACCAGAGAACCAAAATTAAAGCACTGGAACCAGAGTTCGGCGTGCGGGAAACCGGCCTGCTTCAGGCGGGCTTTGTGGGCTTCAACGCTGTCGGTCAGCATCACATTTTCCAGCATGCTGCGTTTCTGACTGATTTCCAGTTCGCTGTACCCGTTGGCGCGCTTGAAGTCGTGATGCATGTTAAATAACAGTTCACCGACTTCCGCATCTTCAAAACTGAACTTCTCAGACAGCACCAGTGCGCCACCCGGTTTCAGTCCCTGCCAGATCTTCGTCAGCAGAGCGAGACGCGCAGGCGGCTCCAGAAACTGTAACGTGAAGTTGAGTACTACCAGCGAGGCGTCCTCAATCTCAATATCGCGGATATCCGCTTCCAGCACCGTCACCGGCGTATCGGCGCGGAAGGCGTCGAGATGACGACGGCAGCGCTCCACCATCGCGGGCGAGTTATCCACCGCGATGATCTCACAACCCGGCACATGAATATTGCGGCGCACCGACAGGGTGGCTGCGCCCAGTGAGCAGCCCAGGTCATACACCCGGCTCTGCGGGGTAACAAAACGTTCTGCCAGCATGCCAATCATCGAAATGATGTTGGAGTAGCCAGGCACCGAGCGCTGAATCATGTCAGGAAAGACTTCAGCTACACGCTCGTCAAAAGTCCAGTCGCCCAGTTTTGCAATGGGCGCTGAGAAGAGTTGATCGCGGTCAGACATATCGAAAATCCGAAGAGACGACGGAAAGGGCGCTATTCTGGCAGAAAGTGGGGCAGGCTGCACCCCTTAACCCAGCGCGGCTTAATGGAGCGACAGCACCAGATCCCAGGGGAGATAGATCAGGTTAAAAATAACCATGCCGCAGAGGGAAAACAGCGTCAGCATCATGCCATATTTGCGACCGGTCATTGCGCTGTTGCGTAATCCCCAGGCGTGCAGAAACCGGCCAATGAAAAAGAGCAGCGCGGTGAGGTGTACCATCCAGATATCCGCGCCATTCATCTCCATCACGACCAGCAGCAGCAGCGCCAGAGGAATGGTTTCGATGGCGTTACCGTGAATGCGAATCGCCATTTTCAGATCGTGATAGCCGCCGTCACCATACGCCACGCGATAAAACCGGCGGAACCGCACGACGTCCAGCGTGAATTTCATGATCAGTAAGGCACCCAGTACCACATATAACGCGCTTATCATTGTCACTCCGGTACGCATTCAGAAGAGGAGGCTATTCTATCCAGCGTTCAGCATGCTGTCCCGTATTGCGTTCAAAACAGTGATGCCTGTTGCGGCCAGTCTGGCCCGTCACCAATGGCCGGATCGATCTGTTGCAGCTGCGGCCACAGCGCCTGCACCAGTGGAAAAACCTGGCCCATGTCGGGCGTGTGCAGAAACAGCATGGCCTCACCCTGCTGCTGCCAGTCAGCCAGTTTGCTGCGCCAGATCTGAAACAGCGGCACGCTCTCTTCCACACTGTCGCTGCCGATAAAGCGCACCATCGGCTGTGAACCGGTGCGCAGCGCGTGGGGCGGCACCCGCGGCTTCTGCGCGCGGGCGGCCAGCGCGGCCGGACTCTGTGAGGTGGAAGCATGCACCGGACGGCTGTCGAGGATTACGCGATTGATGCCGCGCGCCAGCAGGCCGCGGTTCAGCGCCCGCTCCGCCTCGCCTTTGGCAAAAAACGCGGGATGGCGCACCTCCACCCCGTAGTGAAAACGGCGCGGCAGGCTGTCGAGAAAACGCCAAAGGTCGTCGAGCTGCGTCGGGGAGAAGCTGGCAGGCAGCTGCAGCCAGTACTGACCGATGCGATCGGCCAGCGGCTCCATCAGGCGCAGAAAATCGGTCAGCAGATCGTCGCTGTGCTGCAGCGCCGCCTGATGGCTGATGGTGTTGGGAAACTTGAAGCAGAAGCGAAATGCGTCGTGCGTCATGTCGCGCCAGCGCATCACCGTTTCAGCATTCGGCAGCGCATACAGCGTGGTGTTTCCCTCCACACAATGGAAATAGCGGGCATAGTCCGCCAGGCTTTCAATGCCCCAGCGTTTCCAGTGTGAGTGCTGCCACTGTGGCAGGCCAATACGCAGTGTCACGCGCGCTCCTCGCGGCCGGTTAAGATACCCTATTATCTGCCAGGCTCAGGCAGGGGGGCAAATGCACAGAGTAAATCGGTGCTTTGGCGCGGATATGTTTATCCTGTCTGGCTTTTTCCATTATAATGGCCGCCATTTTTGCGACAGCATCGCATCAGGTAACGCGGCCGGATGCTGTCAGCTGCAGCGGCGAAGTTAAAAGGATAGTGTTATGCGTACAGAATATTGCGGACAGCTCAATCTGTCTCATGTGGGTCAGCAAGTCACGCTTTGCGGCTGGGTAAACCGCCGTCGCGATCTGGGCAGTCTGATTTTTATCGACATGCGCGACCGTGAAGGCATCGTACAGGTGTTCTTCGATCCCGATCGTCAGGAGGCGTTTAAGCTGGCTTCTGAACTGCGTAACGAATTCTGCATCCAGATTACCGGTACCGTGCGTGCGCGTGATGAGAAGAACAAAAACAGCGACATGGCAACCGGTGAAGTGGAAGTGTTCGCCCAGGAACTGACTATCATCAACCGCTCAGAGCCACTGCCGCTGGACTCTAACCAGACCAACAGCGAAGAAGCGCGCCTGAAGTATCGCTATCTGGATCTGCGTCGCCCGGAGATGGTGGCGCGTCTGAAAACCCGCGCCCGCATCACCAGCTTTGTGCGTCGCTTTATGGATGACGAAGGCTTCCTGGATATTGAAACCCCGATGCTGACCAAAGCGACGCCGGAAGGTGCGCGTGACTATCTGGTGCCAAGCCGGGTTCACAAAGGTAAATTCTATGCGCTGCCGCAGTCACCTCAGCTGTTCAAACAGCTGCTGATGATGTCCGGTTTTGACCGCTACTATCAGATCGTGAAATGCTTCCGCGATGAAGATTTACGTGCCGATCGTCAGCCTGAATTTACCCAGATCGACGTTGAAACCTCGTTCATGACCGCGCCACAGGTGCGTGAAACCATGGAGCGTCTGATTCGCAACCTGTGGCTGGACGTCAAGGGTGTGGATCTCGGTGAGTTCCCGCAGATGACCTTTGCGGAAGCGATGCACCGCTACGGCTCCGACAAGCCGGACCTGCGTAACCCGATGGAGCTGGTGGATGTAGGCGACCTGCTGAAAAACGTCGAATTCCAGGTCTTCTCTGGCCCGGCCAACGATGAAAAAGGCCGCGTCGCCGCGCTGCGCGTGCCGACCGGTGCTCAGCTGAGCCGTAAGCAGATTGACGAGTATGGCAAATTTGTCGAGATTTATGGCGCGAAAGGCCTGGCGTGGATGAAGGTCAATGTCCGTGCCGATGGACTGGAGGGCGTGCAGAGCCCGGTTGCCAAATTCCTGAATGCGGAGATCGTTGAAGGCATCCTGAGCCGCACCGGCGCGCAGGATGGCGACATTATCTTCTTTGGTGCTGACCGCGCTAAAGTAGTGGCTGACGCACTGGGTGCCCTGCGCCTGAAAGTGGGTCGCGAGCTGAACCTCACCGACGAGAACGCCTGGGCTCCGCTATGGGTAATCGACTTCCCGATGTTCGAAGAGGACGAAGAGGGCGGTCTGGCGGCGATGCACCATCCGTTCACGGCGCCAAAAGAGATGAGCGCCGAAGAGCTGGCTGCCGATCCGACCCGTGCCGTGGCGAACGCCTACGACATGGTGATCAACGGTTACGAAGTGGGCGGCGGTTCTGTGCGTATCCACAACGGCAACATGCAGCAGACGGTGTTCAGCATTCTGGGTATTGAAGAGCATGAGCAGCGTGAGAAGTTTGGCTTCCTGCTGGACGCGCTGAAATTCGGTACGCCGCCGCATGCGGGCCTGGCATTTGGTCTGGACCGTCTGACCATGCTGCTGACCGGCACCGACAACATTCGTGATGTGATCGCCTTCCCGAAAACCACGGCAGCCGCCTGTATGATGACCGAAGCGCCAAGCGAAGCGAACCCGGCTTCCCTGCTGGAGCTGGGCATTCAGGTAGTTAAAAAAGAAAAACCTGAGAATAAATAATGGGCTATAAACACCCGGTTTCAGTGCTGGTAGTGATTTTGGCGCGTGATACTGGCCGGGTGTTGATGCTGCAACGGCGTGACGATCCCGCGTTCTGGCAGTCGGTCACCGGCAGCCTGGAGCCGGGTGAGTCCCCGCAGGCGACCGCCTGTCGCGAAGTGAAAGAAGAGGTCGGTATTGATGTGCTGGCTGAGCGCCTGGAGATGGAAGATTGTCAGCGTCAAATCGACTTTGAAATCTTTCCCCATTTCCGCCATCGCTATGCACCACATGTCACCCATAATCACGAGCACTGGTTTCGCCTGCAACTGCCCGCGGAGCGCGATGTGAGGCTGACCGAGCATCTGGCCTTTCGCTGGCTGACACGGGCGGAGGCGGCAGCATTGACCCGTTCATGGAGTAACCGTCAGGCAATCGAAGAGTTCGCCTGAAATCTGTCGCCGCACGCTATTCCGGCGACGGAGAGATGATAAGTTGAATCTGGTGAGTGTTAACACAACGACACCACACTATTAAACAGTCGGGCGTCATCGCCGCCGCGACAATGTTCCCCGCCAGCAATAGGGCACCCGCGTCAGGTTGACCGTGAGGATGACGCGCAGGCTCGCCCGTCACGGGCTGACAGGTTACGGCCTGTATGAGCTACGCCGGAGGACAGGATCGCAGCCAGATCGCCCGCACCCTGTAAAAGATCGGAGAGAAGAGAAAATGGCAGGACACAGTAAGTGGGCTAACACCAAACACCGTAAGGCGGCGCAGGACGCGAAGCGCGGCAAAATCTTCACCAAAATCATTCGTGAACTGGTGACGGCAGCCAAGCTGGGCGGCGGCGATCCGGGGTCTAACCCCCGTCTGCGTGCGGCGATGGATAAAGCGCTGTCAAACAACATGACGCGTGACACCATGGATCGCGCCATCGCGCGCGGTGTGGGCGGCGATGACAACGCCAACATGGAAACCATCATCTATGAAGGTTACGGTCCGGGTGGCTCTGCCATTATGATTGAATGCCTCAGTGACAACCGCAACCGTACCGTTGGCGAAGTGCGTCACGCCTTCACCAAAACCGGCGGCAACCTGGGAACTGACGGCTCCGTGGCCTACCTGTTTAACAAAAAAGGCGTTATCTCCTATGCGCCAGGCCAGGATGAAGATGCGGTCATGGAAGCGGCGCTGGAAGCGGGTGCTGAAGATGTGGTCAGCTACGACGATGGCGCGATTGATGTCTTCACCGCATGGGAAGAGATGGGCAGCGTGCGTGATGCACTGGAAGCCGTCGGCCTGAAGGCGGATACCGCAGAAGTGTCGATGATCCCGACCACCAAAGCGGAAATGGATGCGGAAACCGCACCGAAACTGCTGCGTCTGATCGACATGCTGGAAGACTGCGACGATGTGCAGGAGGTTTATCACAACGGTGAAATCTCCGACGAGGTGGCGGAAACGCTGTAATGGCGTTGACCATCACCGCTTCAACCGGAGAGGCGTAATGTCGATTATCCTGGGTATCGATCCCGGCTCACGCATCACCGGTTATGGGGTTATTCGTCAGACTGGCCGCCAGCTCACCTACCTGGGCAGCGGCTGTATCCGCACCAACACCGCCGAGCTTCCCGCCCGCCTGAAGCTGATTTATGCGGGCGTCTGTGAAATCATCACGCAGTTCGCACCCGATTACTTCGCCATTGAACAGGTGTTTATGGCGAAGAATGCTGACTCGGCGCTGAAGCTGGGTCAGGCTCGCGGTGCGGCGATTGTTGCTGCGGTCAACCACGACCTGCCGGTGTTTGAATATGCCGCCCGTCAGGTTAAGCAGACGGTGGTTGGGATCGGCAGCGCCGAGAAAAGCCAGGTGCAGCACATGGTGCGGACCCTGCTGAAGTTACCGGCAAACCCGCAGGCGGATGCCGCTGATGCCCTGGCAATCGCGATTACGCACTGTCACGTGGCACAGAATGCGACGCGGATGAGTGACAGCAAGCTGGTCCTCACGCGCGGACGATTGCGATCCGGTTAACGGCCGCGGCACCGTCTCCCTCTCAGGCTGGATATTCATCCAGCCTTTTTTATGTTATAAAATCCGCCACATTCGTAAGTTAAGGAAGCATTCAGGTGATAGGTCGTTTACGGGGCAACATTCTGGAAAAGCAGCCGCCACTGGTGCTGCTTGAGGCACACGGCGTCGGCTATGAAATTTACATGCCTATGACCTGTTTTTATGAGCTGCCTGAACTTCAGCACGAAGCGGTAATTTTTACCCACTTTGTGGTGCGCGAAGATGCTCAGCTGCTGTTTGGTTTTAACAGCAAGCAGGAGCGTACGCTGTTCCGCGAACTGATCAAAGTGAATGGCGTCGGGCCAAAACTGGCGCTGGCGATCCTCTCCGGCATGTCGGCGCAGCAGTTTGTGACCGCGGTGGAAAAAGAGGAGATCGCGTCGCTGGTGAAGCTGCCCGGCGTGGGTAAAAAGACCGCCGAGCGTCTGGTGGTGGAGATGAAGGACCGCTTTAAAGGGATGCACGGCGACCTGTTTGGCGGTGATTCAGCCTTTACACTCACCACGCCAGGGCCGGAAGCGGAAACCAACGATGCGGAAGCGGAAGCGGTTGCAGCGCTGGTATCACTGGGTTATAAACCGCAGGAAGCGAGCCGTATGATCAGTAAAGTCGGTCGACCGGATGCGGATTGTGAAACCCTGATCCGCGAAGCGCTACGCGCCGCCATTTGAGGTAAGTGATGATAGAAGCCGACCGTCTGGTCTCCGCTGCCAGCGTTAACGAAGAAGAGATTATCGACCGCGCCATCCGGCCAAAGCTGCTGAATGAGTATGTCGGACAGCCACAGGTACGTGAGCAGATGGAGATTTTCATCAAGGCCGCGCAGCTGCGTGGTGATGCGCTTGATCATCTGCTGATCTTCGGTCCGCCGGGGCTGGGTAAAACCACCCTGGCGAACATCGTCGCTAACGAGATGGGCGTTAACCTGCGTACCACCTCGGGGCCGGTACTGGAGAAAGCCGGGGATCTGGCGGCGATGCTGACCAACCTTGAGCCGCACGACGTGCTGTTCATCGATGAAATTCACCGCCTCTCGCCGGTCGTGGAAGAGGTGCTCTATCCGGCGATGGAAGATTATCAGCTGGATATCATGATTGGTGAAGGCCCGGCAGCCCGTTCGATTAAGCTCGACCTGCCGCCGTTTACCCTGATTGGTGCCACCACCCGTGCCGGGTCACTGACCTCGCCACTGCGCGACCGCTTTGGCATTGTGCAGCGTCTGGAGTTCTATCAGGTTAAGGATCTGCAGCATATCGTGGGCCGCAGCGCCGCCTGTCTTGGTCTGGCGCTGAGTGACGACGGTGCATTAGAGATCGCCCGCCGCGCCCGCGGCACGCCGCGTATCGCCAACCGTCTGCTGCGCCGGGTTCGTGACTTCGCCGAAGTCCGGGCCAACGGTGAGATGAGCGGTGAGGTCTCCTGCAGTGCGCTTGATATGCTCAATGTGGACAGTGAAGGCTTTGACTATATGGACCGCAAGCTGCTGCTGGCCATTATCGATAAGTTTATGGGGGGGCCGGTCGGACTGGACAACCTGGCGGCGGCCATCGGTGAAGAGCGCGAAACCATCGAAGATGTGATTGAACCCTTCCTGATTCAGCAGGGATTCATTCAGCGCACACCGCGTGGCCGTCTCGCCACGCAGCATGCTTATCGTCACTTCGGCATTACGCGCGAAGAGTAGTTAAACGGCGGGCTTGCGCACCATGCTGAAGATAAACAGGATAGCGGCGCAGAGCACCACTGACGGGCCAGCTGGCGTATCATAGAACGCGGAGAAGGTCAGCCCGCCGGTCACCGCGATGACCCCGATCACCACCGCGACGGCTGCCATGCCTTCCGGCGAACGAACAAAACGCCGGGCGGTTGCCGCCGGTATGATTAGCAGCGACGTGATAATCAGCGCCCCCACGAACTTCATCGCGACGCCGATGGTCAGTGCAGTAATCAGCATCAGGATCAGCCGGGTGCGCTGAATATTGACGCCATCCACCTGCGCCAGCTCCGGGCTGATGGTCATCGACAGTAGCGACCGCCACTGCCATGCCATCACCAGCAGCACGACCACCACGCCACCGCCCATCATCCAGAGATCGTCTGGCGTTACCGCCAGCAAATCGCCGAACAGATAGGCCATCAGATCGACGCGCACATTCTTCATCAGGCTGACGACCACCAGACCCAGCGACAGCGCGCTGTGCGCCATGATCCCCAGCAGCGTGTCGATCGCCAGATGGGGGCGCCGTTCCAGCCAGACCAGACCCAGCGCCAGGCAGACCGTCACCAGAATGACCGCGTAATAGGGATTAACGTTGAACAGCAGGCCAAACGCCACGCCGAGCAGGGAGGCGTGTGCCAGGGTGTCACCGAAGTAGGACATCTTACGCCAGACGACAAACGAACCCAGCGGGCCGGCAGCCAGCGCTAACATCACGCCGCCTATCCAGCCCGGTAATAACAACTCAATCATGATGAACCCTGTCCTTTGCGTAAAACGATACGTCCCTGAAGGTCGTGACGATGATTATGGTGATGACGATAGATCGCCAGCTCCTGCGCACCGCGCGGACCAAACATGGCGATAAATTCGGGATGCTGTGACACCGCTTCGGGTGTACCGGAACAGCAGATGTGGTGATTCAGACAGAGCACTTCGTCGGTTTTGGCCATCACCAGGTGGAGATCGTGAGAGACCATCATCACGCCGCAGTTCAGTTCGACGCGCAGCTGATTGATCAGATCATAGAGGGCGACCTGACCGTTGACGTCCACCCCCTGCGTCGGCTCGTCCAGCACCAGCAGCTGAGGCTGGTTGAGCAGGGCGCGTGCCAGCAACACACGCTGCGTTTCGCCGCCCGAGAGTTTTTGCAGCGGGGCATTAAGTAAGTGGCCCGCCTGCACGCGTTTCAGGGCAGGGAGGATCTCCGCCTGTTTACTGCCGCGGGTCAGACGCATAAAGCGTTCGACGGTCACTGGCAGCGTCGGATCGATATGCAGTTTCTGTGGCACATAGCCAATACGCAGATCGGCATGGCGCTGAACCGTTCCGCTGGAGGGGGCGAGCAAACCCAGCACCACACGAACGAGCGTAGACTTACCGGCGCCGTTAGGCCCGAGCAGGGTGAGAATACGGCCAGGCTGCAACGCCAGGCTGACGCCCGATAGCACGTTGCGCTGGTTAAATTTTATCGAAACGTTATCAAGTGTGACAAGTGAGGTCATAGTATTTACAGGTTGCACAGAATTTCGAATGTTATAATATCACATTCCACTTCATGGTCACGATGGAATGACGCAATATGTTACATAATAAAAAAGGCGCAATTTTCGCCTTATCAGCCCTCGCGGTTTCAGCTTCGTTAACCCTTCCTGCAGAGGCAAACGTCGTCGCCTCATTAAAACCGGTCGGTTTTATCGCCGCCGCCATTGCCGATGGTGTTACCCCGGTTGATGTCCTGCTGCCGGACGGTGCCTCTGAACACGATTATGCCCTGCGCCCCTCTGATGCAAAACGCTTAAAAAACGCGGACTTAGTTGTCTGGGTTGGCCCTGAAATGGAAGCGTTTATGGCGAAGTCTGCATCTGAACTTCCGGCCAAAAAAAATCTCGCTATGGTCGACATCGACGGAGTAAAACCGTTATTGATTAGCGGCGGTGAAGATGAAGATGAACACGCAGCGGAAAATTCTGAAGAACAGGATGCCGACGCACATCACCATCATCACGGTGAGTTTAATATGCACCTGTGGTTGTCGCCAGAGATCGCGCGCAAGACCGCGGTTGCAATCCATGGAAAATTATTGGAACTTATGCCGCAAGATAAAGCCAAACTTGACGCCAACCTCCAGCAGTTTGAGGTAGCGTTGGCGGACACGGACAAACGCGTTAGCGCACAACTCGCTCCGGTCAGAAATAAAGGATATTTCGTTTTTCACGACGCTTACACGTACTTTGAAAAGCACTACGGTCTCTCGCCTGCCGGGCATTTTACCGTGAATCCTGAAATTCAGCCGGGCGCACAGCGTTTACACCAGATACGAACACAGTTGGTTGAGCAAAAGGCGGTCTGCGTCTTTGCTGAGCCACAATTCAGGCCAGCAGTCATCGATGCTGTTGCCCGCGGAACGCAGGTGCACAAAGGCACGCTCGACCCGCTGGGGACAGACATCAGTCTGGCAAAAGACAGCTATGTGAAATTCCTCTCACAGCTGTCGGGTCAGTATGAAAGCTGCCTGAAAGGAGCATGAGGAATAGGTAAAAGTGCAGCAGATAGCCCGCTCTGTCGCCCTCGCATTTAATAATTTGCCGCGCCCCCACCGCGTAATGCTGGGGTCTTTAACTGTCGTCACTCTGGCCGTCGCTGTCTGGCGGCCTTATGTTTACCATCCCACCGATGACGTGACGCCTATCGTCAAAACGATCGAGCTGGACAAAAGTGAACTTCGTACGCTGCTGCCAGAAGCCAGTGAGCCTATCGATCAGAGCACACCGGAACCGGACGAAGAGCTGCCTGCGGATGATGTCGACAGCGACGTGCCGGATACGCCAGGCGTGCATGACTACACCGTCTCCTCCGGCGATACCCTGAGCAGCGCCCTGAATCAGTATGGCATCGACATCGCTGACATCAATGCGCTGGTGGTGAGCGACCGTGATCTGCGAAATCTGCAGGTGGGTCAGCAGCTGAGCTGGACGCTGGATGATGATGGCGGTCTGAAAACCCTGAGCTGGGAAATCTCCCGTCGTGAAACCCGCACCTATGAGCGCACCCCTAAGGGTGGCTTTAAGATGGAAGCGGAGATGCAGAAGGGCGAATGGCGCAACAGTGTTATGCAGGGCGAAGTGCGTGGCAGTTTTGCTGCCAGTGCCATGCGGGCCGGACTGAGCGGCGCTGAAGCGAGCGCCGTCATTAAAGCGATGCAGTGGCAGATGGACTTCCGCAAGCTGCGTGCCGGTGATCAGTTCAGCGTTCTCATGTCGCGCGAAATGCTGGACGGTAAAAGTGCGCAGAGCCAGTTACTGGGCGTGCGCCTGCGCAGCGGGGGCAAAGATTATTACGCGTTCCGTGCCGAAGATGGCAAGTTCTACGATCGCAGCGGTTCCGGCCTGGCGCGCGGCTTTATGCGCTTCCCGACGGTTAAGCAGTATCGTGTCTCCTCCAACTTTAATCCGCGCCGTCTTAATCCTGTGACGGGGCGTATCGCGCCGCACAAGGGCGTCGACTTTGCACTGCCGATCGGCACGCCGGTGCTGGCTGTCGGGGATGGTGAGATCGTCGTAGCGAAAAATGGCGGTGCTGCCGGTAACTATGTTGCCATTCGTCATGGCCGTCAGTATATGACGCGCTATATGCACATGAAGAAAGTGCTGGTGAAGCCGGGTCAGAAAGTGAAGCGCGGTGACCGTATCGGCTTGTCCGGTAATACCGGACGTTCTACCGGGCCGCACCTGCATTTTGAAATCTGGATTAATAATCAGGCGGTCAATCCATTAACGGCGAAACTGCCGCGCATGGAAGGCCTGACCGGTAAAGCGCGCAGCGAATATCTGGCGCAGGTGAAATCCTGGCTGCCGCAGCTGGGCCTCAGGTAAACGCATTCCATCAGGTCACGTAAAAACCGACGGTTTCCCCGTCGGTTTTTTGTTATCCGGACTGTGATGATTGCAAATTTGTTTGCCGCCACTATCATTAGCCGGTCATTGCTTGAGGCGAGTGCATGGAAACCCGTAAAAAAAATAACACTGAATTCATTCCCGTTTTTGAACGATCTTTTCTCAAACCGAAATACTGGGGCAGCTGGCTGGCGATTGGCGCACTGGCCGGTCTGGCTTATTTACCGCCAAAAGTGCGCGATCCGCTGTTAAGCCGCTTAGGCCGGTTCGCCGGTAAGCTGGCAAAGGGTGCGCGTCGTCGTGCGCTGATTAACCTCTATTACTGCCTGCCGGAACTCAGCGAAGCGCAACGCGCCACGCTGGTGGACGAAATGTTTGCGACTGCACCGCAGGCGATGACGATGATGACCGAGCTGGTGCTGCGCGATCCGGCCCGCATTCGTCAGCGTGTGGAATGGCATGGTCGTGAAATTATCGATCAGATGAAAGCCACGCAGGAGAATGTGATTTTCCTGGTTCCGCACGGCTGGGCGGTGGATATTCCGGCCATGCTGCTGGCGTCAGAAGGGCAGAAGATGGCGGCGATGTTCCATAATCAGAGCGATCCGCTGCTCGATTATGCCTGGAACACCGCGCGTCGTCGTTTCGGTGGCCGGATGCATGCCCGAAATGATGGCATTAAGCCGTTTATCAGTTCGGTGCGCCAGGGCTACTGGGGCTACTATCTGCCCGATCAGGACCACGGCGCCGAGCACAGCGAGTTTGTTGACTTCTTCGCGACCTATAAAGCAACACTGCCCGCCGTCGGGCGACTGATGAAAGTGTGTCGCGCCCGCGTGGTGCCGCTGTTCCCGGTTTATAACAGTGAACGGCATGTTCTTGAAATCTATGTGCGTCCGCCGATGGATGATCTGCTGGAAGCGGATGATCATCAGCTGGCTCGCCGGATGAATGAAGAGGTGGAGATTTTTGTCCGCCCGCATCCCGAGCAGTACACGTGGATCCTCAAGCTGCTGAAGACCCGCAAAGAGGGTGACATCGAACCCTATTCGCGCAAAGAGCTCTATCCACGCAAATAGCAGAAAGGCCGCGCAAGCGGCCTTTTTTTATAACGCTTCCAGTTTACTGCGACGCTTTCGCTCGCGCATAAACAGGATCACCAGACCAAACCACAGCACGCCACTGATAAAGTTGATCAGGCAGAACCAGAGTGTGCCGCCGCTGAAGTAGCCACTCTTCGCCAGCTCAATGCCCACCGCCAGCGTCAGAATACTGATCATCCCCAGCATCGCTGCCACGCTGCCTTTACCCTCATTGCTGGCGTACAGCGTCAGGCGATAGAGCCCGGCGTTTACCATGCCTGCACCAAAAGCGTAGAGGCTGAGACCCGCCGTAATCAGCAGATAGCCATGACTGTTCAGCAGGCTCGCCACCAGCGCCAGGCTCAGACCAATCAGAATCGGCCAGGCAGCAAACTTCACCGGCTGCTCAATCGGCACGCGTCCCGCCAGCTTACTCAGCGTCAGGTTACCGGCGATCATCGCCATAAAGACCGGAAGCTGCAGCAGAGCATACTGCATCCGCGACAGGCCTTCGTCATGCATCAGGATCACCGGCGAGAGGGCAACCCAGGTGAGGATTGGGATAAAGACCATGCCGATGGCAAAAGAGCCGGACATCACCAGTCGATCCTTCATCAGCCGGCCATAGTTGCGCGCCAGGCTCGGCAGGGCGATCGAGTGACTGCGGTCGCCCGCGGTTTCGGGCATGACCCGCCACAGCACCGCAAACGCCACCAGGCTGCAGGCGGCAAACAGCCAGAACATGCTGCGCCAGCTGCCGACGGTCAGCCAGGCTGCACCGGCCAGCGGGCCGGCCAGGGGAGCCAGCAGCGCCACGTTGGCCATCAGCGCCATCATGCGCACCGCCAGCGCCTCGTCAAAGGCTTCCTGAATCGCGGCATAACCCACTGCGCCAATAAAGCAGAGGCTGATGCCCTGAATAAAGCGCAGGCTGACAAACTCTTCAATCGAGCTGACCCAGTTGGTCAGGATACAGGCGATGGCAAAAAACAGGATGCCGGCGAGCATCACCGGGCGGCGGCCAAACTTATCAGAGAGCGGGCCAAGCAGCCATTGCAGTACCACGCCGCCAATCAGGTAGGCGGTCAGTGAGGTGGAGACCCACTCCGGGCCGACAGCAAATTCGCTGGTGACGATCAGCATGCCCGGCTGGATCATGTCGTGAGCAATATAGGTGGCAAACTCAAACAGCACTAATGCCAGAGGGAAAAGCAGAATCCGGCCGGTCAGCTGGCTGATGGGGTGAAAACGGGCCATCTGGCCTCCTTGTCAGAAAAGAAAACGCGACTGGCTGGCAGTCGCGTTACTGATTCTACACTGACAATGTCAATCCGGGCTCAATTAATCCACGCGTAGCACGCGGCTGGTATTGGTCGTGCCGGTGGCGCCCATTACATCACCCTGCGTCACGATGACCAGATCGCCTGATACCAGGAAACCTTTGTCACGCAGCAGATTGACGGCATCGTGCGCCGCGGCTACACCGTCGTTGTTGCTGTCGAAGTAGACCGGGGTGACACCGCGATAGAGCGCGGTAAGGTTCAGCGTGCGCTCATGGCGCGACATGGCAAAAATCGGCAGGCCTGAGGTGATGCGCGAGGTCATCAGCGGCGTACGGCCCGACTCGGTCATGGTAATGATCGCGGTAACGCCCTGCAGATGGTTCGCGGCGTACATGGATGACATGGCAATCGCTTCTTCGATGTTATCGAACTGCACGTCCAGACGGTGTTTGGAGACGTTAACACTCGGGATCTTTTCCGCGCCCAGGCAGACTTTTGCCATCGCCGAGACGGTTTCAGCCGGATACTGCCCTGCGGCGGTCTCCGCAGAGAGCATCACGGCGTCGGTGCCATCCAGTACCGCGTTCGCCACGTCCATGACTTCGGCACGGGTCGGCATCGGGTTGGTGATCATCGACTCCATCATCTGTGTCGCGGTGATGATAGTGCGGTTCAACTGGCGGGCGCGGCGAATCAACGCCTTCTGAATGCCGACCAGTTCCGGGTCGCCAATTTCGACACCCAGGTCGCCACGGGCTACCATCACCACGTCAGAGGCGAGAATGATGTCATCCATCGCTTCCTGGCTCGCGACCGCTTCAGCACGCTCCACTTTCGCGACCAGACGGGCATCACAACCCGCTTCACGCGCCAGACGACGCGCCAGGTTCATATCCTCGCCACAGCGCGGGAAGGAGACGGCCAGATAATCGACCTTGATTCTGGCGGCGGTAATAATGTCCGCCTTATCTTTTTCAGTCAGGGCTTCCGCCGACAGGCCGCCGCCCAGCTTGTTAATACCTTTATTGTTCGACAGCGGGCCACCCACGGTGACTTCGGTGAAGACTTTCATGCCCTGAACTTCCAGCACTTTGAGCTGCACCCGGCCATCATCCAGCAGCAGGATATCGCCTGGCACCACATCTTCGGGCAGACCTTTGTAGTCGATGCCCACCCGCTCTTTATCACCTTCGCCTTTACCCAGGGTGGCATCCAGCAGGAAACGGTCGCCGATATTCAGGAAAACTTTGCCTTCTTTGAAGGTCGAAACACGAATTTTTGGCCCCTGGAGGTCGCCAAGGATCGCAACATGGCGGCCCAGTTTCGCGGCAATCTCACGCACTTTATCCGCACGAAGCTGGTGATCTTCGGGCGTGCCGTGAGAGAAATTGAGTCGTACAACGTTCGCGCCCGCCGCGATGATTTTTTCAAGATTATTGTCGCGATCGGTGGCCGGGCCGAGGGTAGTAACGATTTTGGTTCTTCTGAGACGTCTTGAAGTGGACTTTTGGATGATTGCTGTAGGGCTGGTCATTCGGTAATCCTTTTTTCTAACTGATTGAGTAGCCTGGAGTTTAATCGTAAGTGTCAGTGTGATTCTACTTGTTGAGCATACCTTAGCGTCTGTCCGTTGCTATCTGTATAGCACCTAAGGTGACACAAGTAGTGCTCCAAATACTGACACAAGGTAAACGCTTACACCTAAGGTACACCAAATGTTTGACACTGTTAAGACGACCTCAAGCCAAGCTCGACCTGTATTTACTCATGCCATCCGTAAAGCGGACTCGGTGGTTACTCATAGTGACCTGAGAGGAGCCCACATCTACCAGCAAGGCCCATCTGTGCGCACCATGACGCTAGGTCTCATCATGGAGTTATCAATCGGTTCTGATTTAGCGTGTTGGTCGATTGCTGATTATAAAACTGCGGGTCCACATACCGTTCTCTATCACGTCAGTTATTCACTCCTCGATAACCCGGTTGCTCACGAGATTACCATTGAGTTGAACGCAAAAGAGGAGGGCGCTCTGTGATGTGTGCTGCTGAGTCTTTTTCTTTTAGTAACTTCCCGTGGTTCACTTTGATTATTTCATCTGTGCTTTTCGTCTACTTGCTGAGTTTGGTCTGTCTGGTCTACTGGTGCATTACAGCACCTGATTATGTTGATGCGGATTTCAATCCACACAGGGAAGAAAGCCATTTAATACCCACTTACGGGAGCGAGGAGGTAATTGCGACTCACGATTTGGGAGAGGGCAGCGTGTCCACTCAAAGCGAGTCAAAAGGAATCACATCATGAATAATCAGTCATTATTGCTATCAAGGCTGGCTATACCACAACTCGTTAGACGTAAGGTCTCAGGCCGCTATACTGTGCGGCTTCGTAAAGTAGGCTCAGTGTCATCTCTGGTCAGTATTGGATTGCGCACCACGAACAAACAGGAAGCTGTAAAAAGAATGAATGGAGTAGCACAGACCGCGAAGGCTTTTCTTCTCGATAACCCACAGGCCACAGCAAGTGCCTTAAACGAACACCTCAAGAGCATGGCTTTAACGTTTCTTACTGACAAAGTAGGGGACTTCTGGTCAGGGCTGGAGGTGGACCACATCGAAGATGCCAGCGTTAATCTGCGGTCACTCGCAAAGGAATCAATGACGGTAGACCAGCAAGCACACATCGTTAAGGCGTTGGAGGTCCTGCAAGCTGCTCGGAGGCGTGCACACAGTGGGGATACTCAGCCTTTACTGTCTGTGCTGGCCTCGTTGGACGGTGATAATGATGAGGGAGTGAATAAAGCAGACGCTCCTACGCGAAATCTGAGAGATGGCCAAGCAGTTACCTTTGGAGAATCCAAGCAGGAGCCTCTTAGTTTTGAAACATTATCAGAAATGTATGTCGAGGAACACACGGTCAACCTCAAGCCAGCCAGCGTGAGAGACATTCAGTCCGCACATAAGGCGCTCAAGCTGTTCACTGGTTCGATTGATTGGCGTACTCATACAAGGGCTGAGGTCTCCGCGATGCGAGATGCTATGCGTGACTCAGGGCGATACGCTGATGCTACGGTCAATAAGATGCTCGCTAAACTGTGCGCCGTTATGAATTGGGCCTATCAGAATGGACACATCAGACACGACTACACAAAGGGTCTGAAAGTGAAGGGCGTAAAGAGCGTGCGCCGTGCTTACTCTGAGGCTGAACTGGTCAAGGTGTTGGACCGGGTGACCACTGAACGTGAACCCAATAAGCGCCTATTTGGTCTGGTCGCTACCATCACAGGAGCACGCGCCGGGGAACTCACACAGCTAACTAAGGCTGATGTAGTAGAGGAAGCTGGTCATCTCTGTATCGACATTAACGATAATGGAGACAAGAGCATCAAGAACGCTGCAAGTGCTCGTCTGGTCCCGCTGACAGATGGCGCTATGGGTTTCTCACTGACCGAGTTCCGGGAGTGGGTCGCTGCGTTGCCGTCCAGTGATTCCCTTGTGTTCGGTATGTCCAGAGACACAGCGTCACAGTGGTTTAATAGGGAGGTCTTACCGCAAGCACTGCCAGACCGCACAGGTGATCTTGTGTTGCACTCATTGAGGCACACGATGGCTACCCTCTTTAAGAATGCTGGAGTCGCTGAGGGCCTTGCTGGTGACGTTCTGGGACACTCAGGACAGGGTATTACGTTTGGTCTGTACGGTAAGGCTAAGGCTGTGGACCAGATGGCTAACGCTTTAGCTCAGGCTCTACTGAATACTTTATAACGAGAGAAGGAAATCAATACGGTGCATTATTTTGTTAAAGCGGTTGGTGGCTACTTGATGTTAGCCGCACTAATCTTTGCGGCGGTCATTATCTTTGGTGCATTCAGCGTACTTGTTGATACTTTCAGCTTGGGCCGTTGGCTCTCGCATGGTGGGTTCATACAGTTAGCTGTGATAGCCGGTATTGCAGGCTTCTATATTGGGATGACCAAATATCAGAAAGTTGCTGGCTCACTTTGGATCATTACGGGCCTGTCAGTTTTCTTCGCTTTCGGTCTATGGATTAACGGTTACTAATTACCTAGAGCGGCAGTCGAATATTAGGAGGCCGATTGAGATGAACCAATTGCCTCAAATAAAACTAAACATAAGGTATTACACGGAAAATGGAAGACAAATCAAAAGATACGGGATTCATTGGGGCTTGGTTGATTGTGGCGGCTTTGGTTATTTTTGGGGTAATCAAACTAATAGTAGCATTGGGACTCTGGGATTTTATTTATAGGGGTGGCGGGTCTGCTATCTTAACGATGGCGAGTGGCGCTTCTTACTTTGCGCTGTGGCGCTGGGGTTCGCATAGAGTATTTAGGAAATATCAGGGGTGGACGCTTATTATATTTTTCTTGTCTTTGTTTATCTGGATTATGAAACCAGAGTGGGGCGGAATGTAGAAATATAGGGGTTATATTCAGGTGGATACTTAAGGGCCTTGTGCCCTTTTGTTGTATCTAAAGTCTTTTGATGAAAGGGGTTTGTAATTACGACTCACTAATGGGAGACACTACGACCTCACTCATATCTTATTTTGTTTCCATAAAAAGAAACTTATTTCAATCAATAGTTATCCGCGCTGGCTTTCAGGGTGGACACATAGACACGCAATCCGGTTTAACTTACTGGCTCTCTGCTATCGGTTTATGAGTGGATAACCGTACAGCCTTAATGACCATTATTCTTAATTGGATTATGATCACTGCTACAGGGTGGAAACTCTAAGATTCTTATAGTCTCTATCTTCAAGTCTTAATAATAAGTTTTAATAATAAGATTATAAACTCTTAGAGTAACTCAATGAGTAATCTTACAGATGCCTCGTTGTATGATGGTCATCATGCGATAGCAACCATCCCCATAAGGTCACCTCCTGTCATCCCTGTATGATCCTCTCAGCACGCTTCAGCGATTACCGCAAGCCAACACATGACCTAACTCAGTGCGTGGCTCTCCGCTGCTCCTGTGCGGTCTGGTAAGTGTTTGACTGTAGGTGTTCTGATGGTGTCCCTCCTCTTTATATACGCAATGACCTGTTCTGATGGTCCTGCCTACGGTTCCGGCTGTCGGTGGTCATTGGGTGTCCCTGTTAGGACAACAGGTCATCCCTTCTGATTTATAACTATTTGTGCACTTATTGAGTCCTGTTTATATCATTTAAATATAACTCACTAATGGGAGAGCACGACAACCTACACACACAGCGATCACCTCCACGGTTCTTACTGACTCCGCTCAGTTCCCGTATCTCATGGTGGTCACTTTGTGGGTGTGTTCGTTTTGCTCAAACCTGAATACCCCTGCGATTCACGGGGTATCACTTAACGCGCATCACAGCGCATCAACCTAATCAAACACAGTCATTCTGTTTGCATTCTCGTTGCCTCCGCTGGTTCCCCTTGATGGTGGGTCTGTGTTGGCTGGCTGAGGGTGTGACTTCGAGAATGCAAACAAAAGGAAATATCATCATGTCTAATTCAATCGTCAACTTTGACCAGAACATTACAATGACCTCCCTCGACTTCCTTAATTCGGTAATCAATCCGGCACGGGAGGAAGCTGGTCAGAATCCGATTAGTAATAAAGACTTCATGAACCGCGTAGCAGATGAGCTAAATCTAAAAGAGGAAAATTTCCTTTTATTAGATTCCGGCGGTGTTGGGCGTAAGGCTAAGTATGTCAACCTCAACGCTGACCAATTGTTACTGGTCGGTATGCGTGAATCCAAAGCTGTCCGCTTAAAGGTCCTTGAGTACATCCGTAAGATAGAGGCTGTAAAGCAGCGCCTAGAGGACGACAAGAAGCGCCTAGCCGTTCAATCAGCTAACCGCCGTGGTGTCACATGGGGTGACTTCTGTAAGGCCCATGACCTGCCAGCGCAGCGTTTACTTCAGGCGCTCAAGAAGTCCGGCGGTCTGTTCCGGTTCCGGCCTGATGGACGTGTAGAGGTGAACCCTAAGTATCGTGATTTCTTCATTATCCTTAAGCCAACTGACAGGCGCTTTAGCCCGACCGGGATTAACTTTCGGTTCAATGCAAAGGGTCAGGAATACTTTAGCAATGATAAGGCGCTCGATAAGTTCCGCACAGATTTAGTGGAGCAACTCGGGTCAGACTACCAGAAGCAGCAACTGTTACTCTCGCGTGCTCGTGCAGGTAAACCAGATGAACTCTGAGTGACCATCTTTCGAAAATCGAAAAATGCTTAACGGTTGGGACTGACTTTAAGTGATTGATATTAAAAAATAATAGCGTATCGCTACTGTAGCTCATTGATAAATAACAAACCGGGCAACTTGGATGGTTTAACCGAGTGGTCTGGTGATTGGCCTGATGCAGACTACTGAGGACCTGCGGGGCGTTTTACCGCCTCAGCTAATTACGACTCACTAATGGGAGACCACACCCGGCCCGGTTCTTACTGACTCAGTAGCGAAAGCTACGACACGCTCAGTTCCCACGGCTCGTGTGCGCCTCTCATGTTGTACAGGCTACATCTTGATCACTCCGGAAATTTCCGGACTGCTTTAGGTTTCCCATGCCTACTCCTGATTAGAGGTCCAGACTGATTCCCTGCGGCCTCGCTTTAGGTTTCCCATGCCTAATATATCAAGCCAATCGGCCAGTGCTCCATTAAGGCAGCACCTAACGCATACAAACGCTAGACGCTCATTTAAACCAATACATATACAACCGATTGTCCGTCGGGATGTGTGTGATAGGTCTCTCTTAAAGTTAACTCACTTGAGTATGCGCAAGAGTCTAGCGGTGAGCACTGGGAGCACTGCCCGATTCATTTGATGTGATTACCTTCCAGCGGTCCTTTATTGGGCCGTTCTTTTTGCTCAACTCTGAACACCTCCAGCTATCCGCATCTATCACAAAGGATTCCTACCATGACCACTACCCGTAAACCCGCCACGGTTGACCGTGAGTCGCTCCGTGAGCACTTATCGGCGTGGCTCAATGATCCTCAAGGCTACACGGTCTCACTCGAAGACCTAGCCATTATCACTGGCAAAGTGAAACGAAACGTCAAGCGTGACGTAAAGCGCCTGATGACCCTAAAGAATCAACCTAATTGGGACGGTCAGTTTATCCACGGTTCCGACTTCGTGACCCTATTAGCTAGCTATCAATCCGCTGTGAGTTTCATTGTGGTTGACACATTGGCTGAACTCTACGCCGAACAACAGGAGCAACCACTATGACATTCCCGGATAAGTTCAACACATCGACACCAGAAGGCCGTAAGGCTCTCAGATTAGCCACAGTAAGCAGCAAAGCATTAGCTGACAGATTAGCACTCGGACCACTTGAAGGCCGCGAGAAGCTACCTAAAGCGACCCTGTGTCACATGGCTGTTGCCGCTGGTCTGACTCTACGTGACTTCACTTAATTAACATTAACTTAACATTTATTCAATTGAGGACAATATCATGCCTATCAATCCAAACTTACCGACCCCCGGCCTGACCAACGAAAAGCTGACCTTAAGCGCGGACCTGCAAACCGTACTCTATGCGGGTCAGGAAATCCCTACAGTCCACTTTGTGAAGGTCACTGTGCCTAGTCTGCTGGCTTTCTATGGTGCTGGCTCTGGTGCTGCCTTTGCGTTGCTCTCAGAGATGAACGCTCACGGCTTCTCATTGCGTGGCTATGGCAACCATACGACCCGCTGGGGCGAACAGGTCCTGTCTAACCGTGAAGAACAGGAACGCCGTGAGAAAGAAATCCGTGAACACAATGAGCGCATGGCTGCTCTGCACGCTACACCTGCGGAGATCGCTAAGGCCGTGGCTGAGCGTAAAGCGCGTGAGGAAGAGATTGCCCGTAAGTTCGGCGCTCGTGGTCAGGCTGCACACTTCGGCGGCTTCTAATAGTCACCCTTTGAGGGTCTGCAATCCGTGGACCCTTATTAACAAACTCTATGCACATTCAGTGCAATTCTATTCATATTTCAAATAAGGTACATACCATGTCTTTTAACTCAACTCCTAAATTCACTACCCCGGCCCGTAACGCAGACGCACAGGTTAAACCTTTCGCGCCTAAGATGGCTGACGTAAACAACTCTACCTACATTGAGGCAACTGGTGAGGACACTGTAGCCTCCGGCATCCTACAGGTGAATGGTACAGGCTTTAATGACCTGCCGTTACCGGGTGGCAATGACAGTGCGGCTTACTCTAAGGCCCTCGCTGCTTCACTTGATGCGACCTTTAATGACGGTGAGTTCAAAGTGGGCATTAACGAAGTCGTCTTACCGTCTGAGTTCCGTGATTTCCGCAATGACCCAACTCCGGTACAGCGTCACACTCTGGTTGACCGCTCGGTCATCTATGACCGCAACAGCCCGTTTGACCCTGCGAAGGATGCACCAGAGGTGACCATTCCGGCTAATACTACTATCATCATTAACCCACTGTTGAACCCTCGTGACGATAAGCCTATGGCTACTGGAATCATGGTCTCTGCTGCGACCTTCGTTAGTGACTTCAATATGATTGGCGGTTACACACACGGTTCACTGGAGGCATCCGTTAAGGACATAAAATATCAGTTTGAACAGAAGATGTTTGCACAGGTGGCGGGAGTTCTCGATAAGGCTGCAACGCTGCACGATGTAGACCGCTTTGTGGCTCCGACTATGGTCAACGTGTCACCAAGTAAAGCCGCTGAGGAAATCTTAGATTGGCTGACCGAGTACATGCCGACCCACTTAGGTGATTCACTGTCTGATTTCGCTATCCTGCTGCCTGCAAAGATGCACGCTAAGTTAGAACGTGCCGCGCACAAAGCGGGTCTGGATGACGTAAGCGACCTGATTGGGGCCTCAGTGTTCTCCTATGAGGGAACGGCTAACACTACCGTTTACCTGCTGCCTAAGCGTTACGCGATGCTGTCTTTCCGTACCATCAATGGTGATGTAGCTAAAGTTATCCGTAGCCGTGATGCTGGTCGCCAAGGTTGGAACGTTGAGATCATTCTGATGCTTGAGGTTATGGCTGCGCCGTCCATCAAGATTAAAGACGGTGACGGTTTCCCGATTGAACTGGTTAACGGTTTCCCTCTAGTGACCGCTATCGACTTCTCTGGTGAGCGCATCAAGTAATCCCAATGGTCATAATAATATTTAGCAAACTCGAAGGCCCACCCTTAGTTAATTCTAGCGGTGGGCCTTTTTGTTCCTCCAAATCAATTACCTACAGGCCCGCTACGTGAATCTTGGGAGAGGGGAATACCATAATTCATCTCACAGAATTTACGATAGAACGTCTAAGTAAGTATAAGGAATAACCAATTATGTATAACTCTCATAGCATTTATCCTTACTCGCAAGCGCTTATTGCCCGGTCATAACTGGTCGCTACCGCTTTCTTTTGCCGTTCTTATCAGGCATTTCGGGATAAGCATCGCTTTTACACGGTAAAATCTTACTGTGCCATGCTCTGCCAGCGTACACGCAAGTCAAGCTCTTAGCGCTAGCCTCCACGGTTCTTGAATCTTTTCTGAAATCAACCTAATTAAGACAAAGTGACGCCCAATTATTAAGTCAATTAAGAACTACAACAATGAGTTAGGTTATCACGTTGAGCTAATTTTTTTGATTGAAGTGGTGGAGTCTGGTAATGTCAAGGTCAGTCTCGCATTGAGGTGGCTATTATGGCTGACTTATATTTTTCTTGTTGGACACATTAATTTTTTCAGTAATAGATTTTTATCAATAGCGTGATTGAGTCCAAGTTTAGGTTAATCTCTTTGTTAATTAATGTAAGGAATAGGTATGGCCGGACAATTAGATGATGCTGCAAAACAAGTATTAGGAACACTTCTGGAGGATTTTAGTGATCGTGGTTTGACAGTTGCGGACCTAAATAACGGATATGAAGGCCCTAAGATTGAGTCACTAGCCACAGCAGTATGCAACGTTGAAGATATAACAACAGTGGATTTTGAGGTTGCATTTTCAGATTTGGAAAAAGCGAATTTAATTAAAACTGGGCCGTTATATGTTCCTGATGCAAATGCGTTTGGTGATAATATTGTATTCGTCGGTATTTTAAGTAAGCGTGAGTATGTTTATTTGACAGAGAAAGGCTATAAGGAAGCGCGGAAAAAACCCAACCGGCCTGTAAGGGTCCAAAAAGTTGTAAATAATCTAACGATAACTGGTGGCAACTTTAATCAGTCACAGCTAGCACAAGGTGAGACTATCCAGCAAACCTTAAATATCGCAACAAGTAGTGATTTAGAAATAGCGGAAAAAATTATCGAAATCCTGGAGTCTCATGGTGTCAACGCGACAAGTGAAAAACGCGAAGACATTGAACAAGCAATTACGGAAGCCAATAAAGGAAATGCTGGTGCAGCTAAAGATTTTCTGGCTAAAGCTTTCGGAGCAACTTGGGGAGTCGCTAAAACGGTAGTAATACCCATCGTCACTGAAGTAATTAAAAAACATCTTGGAATGTAATTAATCCAAAGTAAATGAATACGACTCTGTAAACTTGATTTAAAGTTTATAAAATTTCAGCACTAGGGATACATTTTGGACATAAATGAGTTTCCAGCAGGCGTGATTGAACAATTGGGATGGTACGTTTATCGCCTGATTGATCCAAGAGACGGCAGCACGTTCTACGTAGGTAAAGGTAAGGGTAATCGCGTATTCGCTCACATGCGCGGTGAGGTCGCAGCAGTCGATGACCAAGAGTTACTCAGTAATAAACTTAAGCAACTTAGAGAAATCAGGTTGGCTGGTCTTGAGGTCATCCACGTTATCCATCGGCACGGTATGGTTGACGAGAAGACTGCCTATGAGGTTGAAGCCGCTCTCATTGATGCTTATCCCGGTTTAACAAACATTATAAGTGGTGCAGGAAGTAACGAGTTCGGCGCTGCGCACATCAAAGAGTTAATCGCTACGTATCAGCCCGAAACCATTGAGTTTCACCATAAGACCTTAATGATCTCTGTGAACAGAAGTTCAAAGGACACAGATCTCTATGATGCTGTGCGTTTTAGTTGGCGTGTTAGCGTCGAGCGTGCCCGTAAAGCTCAGGTCATATTGGCGACAGTAAAGGGCATAGTGAGAGGCGTATATATCGCTGATGAGTGGCTCAAGTCTACCCGTGAGAATTTCCCTGAGATACCTTTATGGGACACGAATGATGAATTTGAAGCTGCACAGAGTACACGCTATGGGTTTCGTGGTAGAGAAGCTGACCCAGAAGTCACACAGCTTTATCTTGGTAAAAGGATTCCTGATGGCCTCAGGAAGAAGGGCGCTATGTCTCCTGTGAGATACTCTCCGGGATTATGAAATAGAATACATTAAGTGGGTTGCTAAAATTATCCAAATAGGCTGGGGTAGACATTTGAGCTTGATAGCCAAATTCTAATTGTTAATCGATTAATACACACTTAGCTATCTTCAATTGTTTCGTAAAGAACCTAGCCTTGTCTCGGAGTCTGTAGTCAATTCGTCCTGCAGCATGTAATTTGCCTGCAAGTTTTTCAAGAAGTTTAACTGTACTTTCTTTGTTCCGTGACATTATAGCTAAATTTTTGAATTCATCTTTTATCGAAGCACTATGTGCCCATCTGACTTTAAGTGTTCCGTCTTGAATTACAACTCCTGTCAATAATTTACCTTTAGATTTTGCATAGAATACTTCTTTGTTTTTCTTAGCAATAAGTCCCTTAGACGCAATTAGTGATTTGATCTGAGAGGCAAAGCCTTTAGGGATTTTCCTCCCTGAGAATGCAAGGTCGTCTACATACACTGTAAATACAAGACGGTTTGCAATAGAAACTTTATTTATCTCATCAAATAATTCCCAATTAGCCCAATAAGCTATAGCCATACTGATGGGGCTACCTGTAGGAATCCTGCCAGAAAAGGTCACGAAATTAGTAATCACATATGCCACATCTGGAGACATTTCAAATTTTTCATGAAATACTTTATAAACTTTAGCTGCGGTTGTTGAAGGAAAGAATTTATGTATATCAAGCTTTAATAACTCATCGGAATTAATATGTGCTTCTGCATTCGATAATGTAGAATAAGTTTTTCGACCTGAATGTAAAAAATCAGGTAATTCAATGCGAGCAAGCATCTTACCGATACGTTTATGTGCCAATTTTAATTGAGATATAGGTTCCTGAATGACTCGACCTTTCTCGTTAGTAAAAACATTATAAGAGTTATCTTGCGAAAGTCTTTCAACCTGTGCTTTTGTTAAGCCTAATAGTTGATATAACTTTTTTTTGACTTTAAGTCTGTAGAATGGAGATTGATTGAGAGGATATGTCTTAGGGGCGCAATGAAGACTAGGGGTACGCTTTGTGTTTTTCATGCTACAACTCCTTTCTGTTAAGGCTCCCATTGGATTAACTCCTTGAGCGCCGTCCAGATAGAAGCAAAGCTCTCTGAATGGAATATCTCTGAGATTGTCTCTCTAATGAATAATCCAAGAAAATACTTGGATACACCTTTGAGTACCCCTTTGATACCACCATTCACACAAAACGTTTGCTGAACACTAGCCTGGTACTTCTTATGCGTCTTACGACTCATAGTTACATCTCCTTTTCAGTTCCCAATGCCCGGAATGGACATCAGCCTCGCCTGAACTGACAGGAATAAGAGATGTTCAGCAATTAACCCCAGTATTCGACGTCACATGTGACGTCACCCTCGCCACGATACGAGCATAACAGACCGTTACGGATTGACCGGATGGAGAGATGCGTTACACCTGAACCATCGGCAAGTTAGCAACAGATGCGTCGTGTGGGGAGAGAATAGAGGCATAAACCTCCACAATGGCTGCTATGCAGACCATCAAGCTTTTGCGAGGAGCTCTCTCCTAAAACTAGCCTCACAATCATATGATCGACGGTCATAAGTGATCAATAGATTCAGAAATTTTTTTTAATGTTTAGGTAAAACATCTTACAGTTTTAGATACTTTGATATTAAATTCTTAGGGGCCCACATTACGCGCTCCATTGGGCATATATGGCTTCGTTGCGGGTCCTTTCGAATTACCGGGCGGTGACTTGCTGAGACCATACGGCATCACAATGACCCTAAGCCTACCGTTGATAGGCCGTGCAGATTGCATAAACGTTCCTTTGATGGTGCGGATTATCAGAGTAGGGCAATTGATGGAGAAATCTAACAGGTCCCCGATGTTCAATCGGTAAGTGCGCTGTAGTTACTTTAGCTAACTCATTCGGCTAGGCGCTCACAGATAGCGAAGGGTGGAGAGGGCAAGAGGCGGCTGCCTTTAGTGAAATTGAGATAAGGCTTTATGACCATTGTCAAGAAGTTTAATTGCAACTCACTATTGGGGGAGACTCAGAAGAAACTTTCTGTAGACGCTCCGACCTGCTTGTTACTCGCTTCTTTTCAGGGTGGGAACATTGTCACGCTTCGCGGCCTTTAGGGCTGCTTCTTAGCTATCGGACAATGAGGGTAACGAGTTCATAGACGCTAAGTCTACAGGGTGGAAAATCATAAAGATAAGACTTTGAGTGATGGTGATTATTGGCGATGAGCCAGACACCTTACTTTAAGTATTATCTTTAGGTTTTAAACCACAAGACCTTAAAGACACTTTAGATACTTGGAGTGTAAAAGAAATGATTTAATTAAAAGATAATAATCTTTGATTAACTCTAAGATGACTCTAAGTCAGATGGTCATCATGCGATAGCAACCATCCCTCTTTATTCCCTCTTAGGGTGACTCTGGCCTATTCGCTTCGATGTAACCAAGTGGATCACTATTTGACCATGCCCACACAGACACTCTACGACCCACGGAGGGCTACGCAATGTCTACCTTAACAATAGACCTGCGTGATTTCCTTATGCTCCTCTCCGTGCTCCTATGGGCCTTAGACAAGCTGTGATGAACGCAGGGTTTACCTAAAGATGACCTTTAAGAAAATCTCACATAAATCTGAGAGCATATCTAATAGAACAACTTCCCACAGTTCCCCCCGGTGGGTGCCTCTCTGCGGTCCTCTCAGATCACCCTATGTGATTCCCTCCTTTATACGTTGCGTGTCTCTCCATGATTCCTATGGCGTCTGGTGGTGCATCTCAGTGCTACCAAGTGACACAAGGAGGAACACAAGAAGTGATACAAATTGATTGACAGGCTGTGTAACCCTTTGATCTAATCAGGGTCTTCCATCTAGTCACACCTCTTGAGTCGTTCTTCTGAGACGTCTTGACATCGGGGACTCCGTAAACATTTAAGCGTGTCCGGATCTGTGGACACAGCATGGTTATCTATTCTATATGATCGACAGCATGTGATACGACTCACATTGTAAATGTGATGTTAATTTTTTTGCGGTGCATCCTCTTTCCCTGGGGAGTGCTTTTCGTAACGCGACGCTTTCAGCGCCTCTTTCACGCGCTTCAGGTTTTCGCGGAACGGCGTACCCCGTTCAAGGGTAAAGCCGGTCGCTAACACATCGATCACGGTCAACTGCGCCAGGCGCGACACCATCGGCAAATAGACATCAGTATCTTCCGGGACATCAAGCACTAAAGCGATGGCGGCTTCATCGGCAAGGGGTGAATCGGGAGAGGTGATGGCAATAACGGTGGAACCGTTTACACGGGCCAGGCGAGCCAGTTCTACCATATTTTTTGTGCGCCCAGTATGTGAAATGAGAACAAAAACGTCACCGGCTCGACTATTTATGCAACTCATGCGCTGGATCACAATATCGTCAGACCAGATGACAGGAATATTAAAGCGCAGGAATTTGGTAAAGGCGTCATGGGCCACCACACCGGAGGCGCCCAGACCGAAGAAGGCGACTTTATCGGCCTGCGCAAGCTGAGTCACCGCCTGCTGCAGCCGCGAACTCTCCAGCTGATTCCGAACCCGCTGCAGACCTGCCAGCGCGGAGTCAAAGATTTTGTGGCTGTAGCTCTCCACACTGTCATCCTCCTCCACACCCCGGCTCACCCAGTTGCTGCTCTGCACCAGGCTTTGCGCCAGTTGCAGTTTAAAATCGGGGAAACCGCGTGCGCCTAGACGGTGGCAGAAGCGGTTTACCGTGGGTTCACTGACGCAGGCTTCACGTGCCAGGGTAGCAATGCTGGCGTGCATTGCCGCCTGCGGCGCTGCCAGAATCTGCCGGGCGACTTTCTGTTCCGCTTTACTCAGCGAAGCGAGCTGCACCTCAATTTTTTCCAGCATGTTCATAAGCCGATGACCATTATCATTTTTAGCAATTTCAGAAATCCCTGTCGTCAGAGCTGATTAACAGAGACTATATCGCGTCAGCGGGGGGCAGGCGCAGTGACGGACAAGCTGATTTACGTTTTTTTTGGGATACTTTGACGCGGGGCAACTTTCACTGACACCCCCGGATACAGAAAAAACCGACAATCCGCACGCGTCATCACACCGGTTTTGCTTATCCGGTACAGAGTTAATGCGGTTAGCCCGGCGAGTCGGTTTACCTGGCGCAGGGAAAAAAGTACATTGTGCGGAAAGAAAATAATAACCTGGACCCGGTGGCAGAGGATGCATCACCACCGGACTATCCTGCAACGAGGAGAGGAAAATGGCGGTAACACAAACAGCCCAGGCATGCGATCTGGTGATTTTCGGTGCCAAAGGCGATCTTGCACGCCGTAAACTGTTGCCTTCACTGTACCAGTTAGAGAAAGCGGGTCAGATCCATGAAGAAACCCGCATTATTGGTGTCGGACGTGCTGAGTGGGACAAAGCGGAATACACCAGAGTGGTACGTGAAGCGCTGGAAACTTTCATGAAGGAGAAAGTTGACGAAGCGCTGTGGGACAAACTCAGCAACCGTCTCGACTTCTGCAACCTCGATGTCAACGACACCACGCACTTCCCTAAACTGGGCAAGATGCTCGATCAGAAAAACCGCACCACCATCAACTATTTCGCCATGCCGCCGAGCACCTTTGGTGCCATCTGTAAGGGACTGGGCACGGCGAAACTGAACGCCAAACCGGCGCGTGTAGTGATGGAGAAGCCGCTCGGCACCTCACTGGAAACCTCACAGGAGATCAACGACAGCGTTGGCGAATACTTCGACGAGAGCCAGGTGTTCCGTATTGACCACTATCTGGGCAAAGAGACGGTGCTTAACCTGCTGGCGCTGCGCTTCGCGAACTCCATCTTCGTGAACAACTGGGACAATCGGACCATTGACCACGTACAGATCACGGTGGCCGAAGAGGTGGGTATCGAAGGTCGCTGGGGTTACTTCGACAAAGCGGGCCAGATGCGTGACATGATCCAGAACCATCTGTTGCAGATCCTGACCATGATCGCCATGTCGCCGCCGTCCGATCTCAGCGCAGACAGCATCCGCGATGAGAAAGTTAAAGTGCTGCGCTCGCTGCGCCGCATCGACCAGACCAACGTGCGTGAGAAAACCGTGCGCGGTCAGTACACCTCCGGCTTTGTACAGGGTAAAAAAGTCCCGGGCTATCTGGAGGAAGAGGGTGCCAACAAATCAAGCGCGACTGAGACTTTCGTGGCGATTCGCGTCGATATCGACAACTGGCGCTGGGCGGGTGTTCCGTTCTACCTGCGGACCGGTAAGCGTCTGCCAACCAAGTGTTCTGAAGTCGTGGTCTATTTCAAAAACCCTGAAATGAACCTGTTTAAAGACTCCTACTCAGAGCTGCCGCAGAACAAGCTGACTATTCGTCTGCAGCCGGACGAAGGGGTGGATATCGAAATCCTGAACAAAGTGCCAGGCCTCGACCACAAGCATAAGCTGCAGACCACCAAGCTGGATCTGAGCTATTCTGAGACGTTTAACCAGTCGCACCTGGCCGATGCTTACGAGCGTCTGCTGCTGGAGAGCATGCGCGGCATTCAGGCGCTGTTTGTGCGTCGCGATGAAGTGGAAGCGGCATGGACCTATGTCGACTCCATCATCAACGCCTGGGCTGCGGATGGTGACTCGTCTAAACCGTATCAGGCTGGCACCTGGGGTCCGGTTGCCTCCGTCGCGATGATCACCCGTGATGGCCGTTCCTGGAACGAGTTCGAGTAACGTTAGTGATGAAGAAGCCCGCAACGCGGGCTTTTTTTTGCCCGTCCCCCGACTGGCGGGGGCAGATAAAACTGAACTGCCGTTTCAAAATGAGAGCAGGATAATGGACGCTCCGGAAGCCGATCATGTATGGTAGTGTCATCATGACAGGGCAGGAGCCGAGGCTCCGTGACCGGGCTGCTATCCCGGTGTTTATAATCAAGGGGAACTGATGAAAAACTGGAAGATGAGTGCTGAACAGATTCTGACCACCGGGCCTGTGGTGCCGGTCATCGTCGTGAATAAGCTGGAACATGCCGTGCCGATGGCAAAAGCGCTGGTGGCGGGCGGTGTCCGGGTGCTGGAAGTGACGCTGCGAACGCCCGTGGCGATGGAAGCGCTGCGTGCGATGATTAAAGAGGTGCCGGAGGCGATTGTGGGGGCGGGAACCGTCATCAATCCGCAGCAGCTTCAGCAGGTAACCGATGCCGGTGCGCAGTTTGTGATCAGTCCGGGGATTACGGAATCGCTGCTGAAGGCCGCGGTGGAAGGGCCGGTTCCCCTGATTCCAGGTATCAGCACCGTCTCTGAACTCATGACGGGAATGGACTACGGTCTGCGCGAATTTAAGTTTTTCCCGGCCGAGGCGAATGGCGGTGTCAAAGCGCTGCAGGCCATTGGCGGGCCTTTCCCGCAGGTCCGTTTCTGCCCGACTGGCGGGATCTCTCCGGCAAACTACCGTGACTATCTGGCGCTGAAAAGCGTGCTTTGCATCGGCGGCTCCTGGCTGGTGCCGAATGATGCGCTGGAAGCGGGCGACTGGGATCGCATCACCCGCCTGGCGCGTGAAGCCGTTGAAGGCGCAAAGTAAGCTGAAGCGGTGAGCATCTGCTCACCGCACGCTGTTATCCCTTAACCGTCACCGCTGCTGCGCTGGCAACGGCACGCGCAATGGCCTCATCCGTCGTCTCACCGCTCGCCAGCGCCACACCTAAACGACGCTGACCGCTGATCTCCGGCTTACCGAACAGGCGCAGTTGCAGACCGGCACCCAGCGCCGCTTCGACGTTGACGAACTGCACATTCTGGCTGGTCAGTTGCGGCAGGATAACGGCCGAGGCGGACGGACCATACTGACGAATTGCGCCAATCGGCAGACCCAGGAACGCCCGCACGTGCAGCGCAAACTCTGACAGATCCTGCGAAATCAGCGTGACCATGCCGGTATCATGTGGACGCGGTGATACTTCACTGAACACCACCTCATCGCCACAGACAAACAGCTCGACGCCGAACAGACCATAACCACCCAGCGCCTTAACCACCTGCGCGGCAACCTGCTGGGCCCGCTGCAGCGCCACATCACTCATCTGCTGCGGCTGCCAGGATTCGCGGTAGTCGCCATCTTCCTGACGATGACCAATCGGCGCGCAGAAATGGATGCCGTCAACGGCGCTGATGGTGAGCAGGGTGATTTCAAAGTCGAAGTTAACCACACCCTCTACGATGACGCGACCGGCTCCGGCGCGGCCACCCTGCTGCGCATAGTCCCAGGCGCTGTCGAGCTGGCTGGCGTCACGGATAAAGCTCTGGCCTTTGCCGGAGGAGCTCATGACCGGTTTTACGATGCACGGAAAGCCAATCTCAGCGGCGGCTTCGTCAAAGCGCGCTTTACTGTCGGCAAAGCGATAGCGTGAGGTCGGCAGGGATAACTCTTCCGCAGCGAGGCGGCGAATCCCTTCACGGTTCATGGTCAGCCGTGCGGCACGCGCTGTCGGGACCACGCGCTGGCCCTGCTGCTCCAGCTCTACCAGGGTGTCTGTAGCGATAGCCTCAATTTCCGGCACCACAAAGTCCGGTTTCTCCTGCGCGATCAGCGCAGCCAGGGCCGCACCATCCAGCATGTTGATCACATGGCTGCGATGCGCCACATGCATGGCCGGGGCATCAGGGTAGCGATCGACCGCAATCACTTCCACACCCAGACGCTGACACTCCAGCGCCACCTCTTTACCCAGTTCACCCGAACCCAAAAGCATCACACGTGTTGCCGCCGGACGCAGCGCCGTTCCGAGAGTTGTCATACATTCACCTAAGCAGTCAAAATTCGCGCGCAAGTATAAACGAAAACGTTTGCGTTCTCACCCTTCGTCCGCATAACGCCGCCATTTGCCTTACTTTTCCCGCTCTGACGTTTCCTGACAACCTTTTCGCCAGGATAGCAGGCTGACATCGTGAACAGGAGCGGATGATGAACAACTGGTTGCAACAGATTCAGTCGGTACTGGCGAAGAAGGGCGGTGACGGTAAATCCGGCGGAGGCCTGAGCGATATGCTGGCACCGGGCGCGCTGGGGGGGCTGGCCGCGATGCTGATCAGCAGTAAGTCTTCCCGCAAACTGCTGACGAAATATGGCGGCCAGGCGCTGATTATCGGCGGTGGGGCGGCGGCGGGTGCGGTGCTGTGGAACAAATACAAACAGCGGGTCAGCGACGCGCATCAGAGTGAACCGGACTTCGGCGTGTCGCAGACACCGGTCGATCTGCGCGCTGAGCGTCTGGTCACAGCGCTGGTGTTTGCCGCCAAAAGCGACGGACACATCGACGATCAGGAGCGTGCTGCTATTGAGCAGAATATTCATCAGTCAGGCTACGGTCAGGATGCGGAAAAGCTGATCCAGAAAGCGATGAATCGCCCGCTGGACCCGCAGTGGCTGGCCGCTGACGTGAAGAACGAGGAAGAGGCGCTGGAGCTCTATTTCCTCAGCTGCGCCGCCATTGACGTCGATCATTTCATGGAACGCAGCTACCTCTCTGCGCTGGGTGACGCGCTGAAAATCCCTCAGGATGTCCGCGACGGCATTCAGCAGGATATCCAGACCGAAAAAGCCCGTCTTCCGGCCAGTTAACTTCTCCTGGCGGGCCTCAGCAGAGGCGCCGCCTGCCGCCGCTTCCCCGCTCACCCCCTGGCTTCCCGCCACTTAAGTGTTACGCTTACAGATCATGACGTTCACGGAGACGGATGGATGAAAGCTCCCATTGCAAAAAAAATTCCTCATGAAATGACGCTGCATGGCGAGACGCGCGTCGACAACTATTACTGGCTGCGCGACGATAAGCGCGAAAACAGCGAAGTGCTTGATTACCTGCGTGCCGAAAATAATTACGGCAAAAAAGTCATGTCGTCGCAGCAGCCGCTGCAGGAGCGGGTATTAAAAGAGATCATCGACCGGCTGCCACAGGAAGATCACTCAGTGCCCTATGTTAAAAACGGCTACCGCTATCAGAGTCGTTACCAGAGCGGCAATGAGTATCCGGCCTATTACCGTCAGCCCGCGGCGTGTGAGGAGTCGGCGGAGTGGGCCCTGCTGCTGGATGCCAACCAGCGCGCGTCACACAGCGACTTTTACACCATGGGCGCGCTGCATATCAGCCCCGATAACCGCGTGATGGCGCTGGCCGAGGACTTTCTCTCGCGCCGTCAGTATGGCATCCGCTTCCGCAACCTTGAGAGCGGCAGCTGGTATCCTGAAGTGCTGAGCAACGCCTCCTCCAGCTTTGCCTGGGGTAATGACTCCCGCACGCTCTACTACGTGCGGAAACACCCGCAGACGCTGCTCTCTTATCAGGTCTGGCGACACGAGCTGGGATCGCCGCAGTCTGATGATCAGCTGGTTTATGAAGAGCAGGATGACACCTTTCATCTGAGCGTCCACAAGACCACCTCAAAGCAGTTCATCATGATTGCGCTCTACAGCACCAACACCAGCGAGATTCAGCTGATCGATGCTGATTTCCCCGATGCGCAGCCGCACGTGTTTCTGCCGCGCCGCCGCGATCATGAATACAGCATCGATCACTACGAGCATCAGTTCTTTATCCGGTCTAACCGGGAAGGCGAAAACTTCGGGCTCTATTGCAGCCGTTATCTGGATGAATCCCGCTGGGAGACCCTCATCCCGGCGCGTGAAAATGTGGTGATGGAAGATTTCCAGCTGTTCCGCGACTGGCTGGTGGTTGAAGAGCGCCAGCGCGGCCTGACCAGCCTGCGCCAGATTAACTGGGCCAGCGGCGAAACCAGTGGCATCGCCTTTGACGATCCCACTTATGTCACCTGGCTGGCTTACAATCCGACGCCGCGCACCTGCAAACTGCGCTACGGCTACTCCTCAATGACCACACCGACCACACTGTTTGAGCTGGATATGGACACGGGTGAGCGCCGCATCCTGAAGCAGAGCGCGGTCAAAGGGTTCAACGCCGATGATTACAAAAGCGAGCACCACTGGATAAAAGTCAGCGATGGCACCGAAGTGCCGGTGTCGCTGGTCTATCATCGCAGGCACTATCAGCCCGGCCAGAATCCCATGCTGGTCTATGGCTACGGCGCCTATGGCAGCAGCATGGATGCCGATTTCAGCGTCAGCCGTCTGAGCCTGCTGGATCGCGGCTTTGTGTTCGCCCTGATTCAGGTGCGTGGCGGTGGGGAGCTGGGGCAGCAGTGGTATGACGGCGGTCGCCTGCTGAACAAAATGAACAGCTTCACGGATTTCATCGACGTAACCAATGCGCTGGTGGCGCGCGGGATAGGGCATCCGGAACGTCTCTACGCCATGGGCGGCAGCGCAGGTGGCTTACTGATGGGGGGGGTGATCAACATGGCACCACAGCGCTTCCATGGCGTTGTGGCGCAGGTCCCTTTTGTGGACGTGGTCACCACCATGCTCGATGAGTCGATCCCGCTGACGACCGGCGAATATGATGAGTGGGGCAATCCCGGCGATCCGGAGTACTACCGCTACATCCGCCAGTACAGCCCCTATGACAACATTGAGGCAAAAGCCTATCCGCATCTGCTGGTCACCACCGGCCTGCACGATTCGCAGGTTCAGTACTGGGAACCGGCCAAATGGGTGGCGAAACTGAGGTCGCTGAAAACCGATAATAATCTGCTGCTGCTCTGCACCGATATGGATGCCGGACACGGCGGCAAGTCGGGGCGCTTTAAAGCCTATGAAGGGATTGCGATGGAGTATGCCTTCCTGCTGGGGCTGGCGCAGGGCACCCTGCCCCCGGCAGAGGATTAATGAGGCTCAGTCAGGTATTTACGCAGCGCCTGCCGCAGTGGCGGGCGCAGATCGCTGACGTTATCCAGCATCCACTTCAGATAGCCCGGATCCTTGCGCGCCACCACCGCAATCGCCTGACCACGGTATTTGCCGAATGGCAGAATGTCGTCGCGCTGGGCCGCCGGTTGTGAGCGCACAATCATTTCGGAGGCGTTCCAGCCCGAAGTCTCCATAATGCGGATGAGCAGTGCCGCCGTCACATAGCAGTCATAGAGTGCGCGATGCGCATGGAGATCGGCTGGCGGGGTAACATCCAGCTTCAGGGAATGACGCAGGGCCTGGTTGCCATATTTGATGCCCGGCCAGAGCTGACGTGCCAGCTGCATGGTGCAGATCCATTCGCCAAACATCTCCGGCAGCATCCGGCGGTCAAAGCTGGCGTTATGTGCCACATAGAAGGCACTGCCGTAGTAGCGCGGGATCGCCTCTTCGATGGTCGGTTTTCCGGCCACCATCGCTTCGGTGATGCGGTGCACGGCCATCGCCTGACGGCTGATGGGGCGGTCAGGCAGGATGAGATCGCTCATCGGATTCACAATCTGGCCATCGACCACATCGACGGAGGCCACTTCCACCACGCCACCCTGCAGGCCGCAGGTTTCGGTATCTATGACGCGAAACATTATTGCTTCATCTTCGGTTCGTAAGGGAGGCGTGACAGGCTGAGTGACGCCTGGCGGTAATGCATCAGACGCTGACGAAACCAGTCACGCAGCGCTTCGGGCTGCTCCTGCGCCACCATCTCGGCAACCACCGGCATGTTATAGCGCTCTTTAAACGCCACGCCCGCAGCCGCTAAATCGACATTTAACTTATCTTTCTCGTCCTGGGACAGCAGGGCAAGGTTATGGCTCATAATATTCTCCTGATCACAGGGGGCAAAAGTAATGTTTTCGCCGGTCTGAATCAAGGATTAAGGATCGCATTGCTGGCCTCGACAGTGTAAATCCAGCAGCGTATCCTTTTGCCTCGTTTATCGCCCTGGCGGCGACTAAAAGGATGATCTGATGCAGAAAAAACCCATTTCCCGCTTAGTTATTACGCTGGTGGCAGCCGGTGCAATGGCATTCAGCTCGCTGGCAGCAGCGCATGCCCATCTCCGCGCATCCACGCCGGCGGCCAAAGCAGAAGTCACGACCGCTACCGATGCGCTGACGCTGACCTTCAGTGAAGAGATTGAGCCGGCGTTCAGCGGCGTTGCGCTGCTTGACGATCAGCAGAAGCCTGTTGCGACGGAGAAAGCGCGCGTCACGTCAGGCCAGAAAGATCGGCTGATTGTTGCTTTGCCTCAGCCGCTGAAAGCGGGGCACTATCAGGTTAACTGGCATGTCCTGTCGGTGGATGGACATAAAACCGCAGGAAGCTACCGCTTCAGCGTGCAGTAAGCGTCGTGACGACCCTCTGGCCAGCGCTGCGCGCGCTCCATTTTGCTGCCGTCATGCTGCTGACCGCCAGCGCCTGCTACAGCGCGCTGCTGGCACCGGAACGTTATCGTCCACAACTGGCACGGCAACTCTATCCGCTGATAAACGGAAGTGCGTGGCTGGCTCTGCTCAGCGCGCTGGTGATGCTGGCCTGCCAGAATGTGCTGATGAGTGGCGACAGCGCCAATCTGCTTCAGCCCGACGTCTGGCTGGCAGTGCTGGGCACCCATTTCGGTGCGGTGTGGCAGTGGGAAATCGTATTCAGCGTGCTCGCCGTGTCGGCGTTATTACTGACCGGGCGACTGCGCCAGCAGGCCTTACTGCTGGCAGGCGTGCTGCAACTGGCCGGCATGGCCCTGACGGGGCATGCCGCGATGCGGGAAGGCTGGCCTGGCCTGCTGCATCAGATCAACCATGCGCTGCACCTGATTGCGGCAGCGTTCTGGGCGGGGGGACTTGTACCGCTTCTGCTGCTGATGCGTGAAGCGCGTCAGATTGATCGCCGCACCGATGCGATCCGCACCATGATGCGCTTTTCGCGCTACGGTCATCTGGCGGTCGCGTTAACGCTGCTGACCGGCGGGGTGAACAGCCTGATGATCCTGGGCTGGCCGCTGACCTGGCACGAATCCCGCTATAGTCTGTTGTTGCTGTGGAAAGTGCTGCTGGTGGCCCTGATGGTGGGAGTGGCGCTGATTAACCGCTATTGGCTGGTGCCGCGTTTCCGTGTCACGGGTAGCAGCACCCAGCAAAAATTTATCCGCATGACACAGCTCGAGCTGCTGCTGGCGTGTGGCGTGGTTGGGCTGGTCAGCGTGTTTGCCACACTGTCGCCAGCCTGAAGGTGATTTAAGAGAGAAAAGGGCAGTTATGTTGCTGAAGAAAGTGGTCCCCGCAATCCTGTTATTATCTGTATGCGGCCAGGCGCTGGCGGCACAAATCATTACCGTCAGCCGCTTTGAAATCGGTAAAGATAAGTGGCCGTTTAATCGTGAAGAGGTGATGCTGACCTGCGAGAAGGACGGTGCCATGTTTGCCATCAACCCGAGCACGCTGATGCAATACCCGCTGAACGACAAAGCGGATGCGCTGTTTAAGAGCAACAAGGTGAAAGCGCAGCCGATAAGCGTGATCCAGAGCGAGGATAAAGCGCATCCGGGCCAGATGATGAGCCTGCAGCCGATTGTTGAGCGCACTCAGGCGCTGTGCAGTAAGTAAGCCTGCCGGGTGCAGCATCACGCTGCGCCCGACTGTTTTTTGCCGTTGCGATCACAAACTGATCCTGTTTATGGCCCTGTGCCGTGCCTCAGCTGGCAATTCCTCCGCGCTGTTCTAATCTTAAGTTGCAAGGCGTTATCGCCTTCATAAATGCCAACTTTTAGCGCACGGCTCCTCGAGAGCCATTTCCCTGGACCGAATATAGGAATCGTATTCGGTCTTTTTTTGGTTGATTTATATTGAATTTTTCATCGGTGCGAAAAATATTCCGAACCTGTCCTGTTCAAATTATTCCCACCACTTATTTCTTACCCAATATATTGAGACGCTTTTTCGTTATAACGAAGTTATTTTTAGCGAAGAGTTTTTGCGCAAAATACTCCCCATATGCCACCTCACACCCTCGCCTGACAGACCTTAGTATTTCGTGAAATGTTCAACGCATATGGCATAATCGTGCCCCGCTTTCTGCCCTCTGTCGTATTGACAGAAATTGTTCAGGCGACTAACGCTCCCGTCTCACTTCAGGTGAAGATGGCTTCACAGCATCTCTGCCGACATTATCTGCGCTGGCTCAAGCCGTTTCACCCGTTGGCGCTGCACGGCCCGAACGTTCCGCAGCGGACAACGAAGTCATCAGTCAGGCATCTTTAAAGATAAGGACATAGGTCTAATCAGACTGAAGATGCACTTAGTTTTAAAGGTGTTCAGGGGGAAAGGAAGGCTTGCGATCAAAGTTTGATGATAAGCTATCAGGTAATGATCGTTTTATCTTCCTGTGGCACTATAAAACAGCCATTGTCATAAACGAGGGATTGAGTATGACTTCAGGAACAGCAGCAAGCCAGGAACCCGGACGTTACTATACATTTGAATCGAGATTGCCTGAGGGTGTTTTTTTTGAGATTCGCCCCAGCCATTTGCCCCGAAACGCAAAGCCCGTAACCGATGAAACCAGTGGTATGTGTATCGGTTACACCGTCGCACAGGCTCCGGGATTGTGGCAGATTTATGATGTTCAGGGGCATTTCGTCAGGCTGGAAGAAGTGCCACTTGAAACACCACTAATTGATCCAACTGATATTGCCCTTTTTGGATTGGGGATTTTCCGTATTCTTCGAACGGGGCGAGTTCTGTTTGAATCTGGCTCACGTGCGGCACTTTCAGCAAAAATTAGTCAGGCCACAGTATCTCTTTTGCGAGGGCGGCTAAAACTCGGTCTGCATGCGCGCAGTATCAAAATGACGGAAGCAGCCGCAAAGCATATGTACGATCCTGCTCGATATGTTCCTTTGCAAATTCATGAAAAAACTATCCGTTATGGCAAGCGCATGCCAGATCCTCGTGAAGGAGAAGGAATGTTCCGTTACGAAACAGATATCTATAAATTGCGCTTCGATAAGCAGCGTCGGGAGTATGTTTATCAGAAGTACAGATTTGAGGTGATTGTCAGAGAATCTGACTGGACAATATCTCATTTTAAATATTTTTATTAACTAACAGGAACATTTCCATGTTTGATCTCAGGAGTGAAGAGTTTACTTTTGCAATCGCGCCTTATGAACGCGTGGTGGAGAATGAAGTCGATCCTGTTAACCATAACTGGGACTGGATAAAGTCCTGGGTAGAGTTCTCGGTAAGCGGCCTGAAGGTAGCGTTTAAAACGGAATTCACCGTCGGAGAATTGAAACTATTGAAAAAAGAATTTTCAGCTTTCCAGCAGGCGATAATTAATCAGCAAAAGCTTAAATCGTTCAAATATCAGAGTGATATTCATCAGCTTGATATGATAGTGACAAATGAAAACAGTGTTGATAGTGTCATAATTGAATTTATTCTTCGCCCGGAGCCCCATGCCGACAGTGTTCAGGTCAAAGGCAGTTTTGGCCTTGATGAAACCTATTTTCCCGATATTTTAGAAAGACTTGATGAAATGATCGAATGGCAGAATTAGGCTGGTTATTCTTTACATCTATTTTCTCTCATGCGCGAGAGCTGTCACCGTGAATACTGCAGGCGACGTGCTGAAGGGTGATGCAGAGGCTACATCGACATTAAGACTGAAGCGGCGCTGAGGTTGCAGGATGTCACGCACTGGCTGCTGAAGCTAAACGAGGTCGGTCAGCGCGCCGGTTTCCGGCTCGTACTCGATCACCGCGCCGTCGGGAAATGACCCGTGCAGTGCATCGGCCGAGGCAGACGGCGCCGGATTGTCATCGGAGAAAATGCCCGGCAGTACAAAGCCGGTATCGAGTTCGCCGCCTAGGCAAAGAATAAGCACCTGCTCACCCACTGACGGCGCATTCCAGGCGCGGGTTTTACCCGCGCGGGCGCTCAGCCAGTGTAACCAGTTGGTTGTGTTTTTTCCCGTATCGACACGGCACAGCCCGCCGGCAAGGTTGACGGCCTACACGGTTCCGATGCGGATTAGATTGCGCAGCAGGCGCTGAATTTCTGTGATTTGCTCGTTCATACGAGCATAATGCTTGGAAATTGAAGGTGGGTACAAAGCACTACTGCATGCTGATAGATAGGCAAACATACAGTTAATTTCGGGAATTATAATTCAATGAAAAAATTCTTTTCTAATGATGGTGTACAAGATGTTATTGCACTTTACCGAAAAGCCCTCACTCAAGTAGTTTCTGAAAACGAGTTTGAAAAAGAAAGAAACGATTACATAAAAATCATATTAACCAACTTCATTAATGATCCGGAGGGTTGGGAGTTAAATACGCAAGTTAATATCGGTTTTATCTCGCATATATTGATCAATGAGCTTAAGGCTCAAGATATGAATAGAGATGGTCTGGATTTAGTATTTACTACATGCTTTAGGTTTTTGCTTGAGTTTTATATCAACTCTCCTGGGGAACTTGCACCACCTTATAGCTCAATGAAAGGATTTGCGATACATAGAATTAAAGATTTTGGACAAAGAGCACAAGAACAAATTGAGTATGCTTTAAGAGAAATGCCTGTAAGCATGATAAAAAGCATGCTTAATGACACTGACCTTAAAAATTTTCGTGAATTACCCTCAATAACTAAAAATGGACAAGAACTTAAAGACAAGTGGGATGCAGAACTTGATGCAAGAATATTAAAAATAGAAGCATTAGAAGCCTCATTGAAAGAAAAAGAAAATGCATTCAACTTTGTAGGCTTACATAAAGGATTTTCAGATTTGTCAAAAATGAAAATGTCAGAGCACAAGTGGGCCAGAGCGATGCTAATAGGATTAGCTTTATTAGTGCCCATTCCGATATTAATACAGACCTATATCGTGTATCACTCGCTCATGACAGTCTCAACTGCCTGGGATCTGGTCAAACTTGCTCCTGCTGCCTCATTGACTTTGCTTCTGATATACTTCTTCAGAGTTTCGCTCAAGAACTTTAATTCGATAAGAGCTCAGATAATGCAAATAGAATTACGTAAAAGCCTTTGCCAATTCATTCAAAGCTATGCGGATTACAGTGAAGGTAAGAAAACCAAAGAGCATAATCCTCTTGAAAGATTTGAAGAGATCGTCTTTTCAAACATTATGGTAATGGAAGACAAAATCCCTTCAACTTTTGATGGACTTGAACAAATTGCAGCAATGTTAAATGCTATGAAGAAGTCTTGATTTAATTCGAATCCAAATGTTCATAGAGTAAGTCTTCAATTAAACTCAAATCGCCCTTGATTACACCTAGCAAAGGGCGTTCTTCATATTGTACCTCTTTGCCTCTACGCGATAGTCTGTCGCGCAGCCCATAATGATGCACGGAGCCATGCGCTGCACGTTCCCCGCAAACTCGATCACAGCCTCATTCGGGCTGGCCTGCGTCTTCATGTACTTAGCGGTGCGAAGCTTTGCGAACATCTCGCGCTTTATGCGGCCTTTATTGCTGCGCACCAGCTGCATTTAGCGGGGCTTAAACGGCGTGCCGTCCGAGGCTTGCTGATGCTTGATGTTCTGCTGCTAACTCGCCCGCAGCGTGCGGCCAATGCTGATAGCCATTTCTTTGCGCGCCGGGGCTGACAGGCTGATGATAAGCGCCTCCAGCCGGTCATTAACCCGCTGAAGCCCGCTCATGTCTGCCACTCGCTGACCAGCTGACCCTTTACGTAAAGCTGCACCGCCCACGCGTCATTTTCCGGCAGCGGGTTTTCGCCAACGTGCGTCACATGCAGCCCGTCGTCAGCACGCTCTACGATCACGCGCTCGCTCAGCTGCAGCCCAATGCTGATATCGGTGCCGTGTCGCTGATCACATCCGCCTGAAAGGTAAACCCGTGCAGCGCTTTTCCCCGGTTACCATAATGTCGGGTTCATTCGTGCGCAGCCATGACAGCAGGGCACGATCATCAGGTCGATATTACCGGCGTAGTCGGTAATGATTATGTTAAGCCGGTACTGGTATGCAAACGACAGCGAGCCGGGAAGCGTCGAGACGATGAGCCCGCTGTCGATAACGCGTTCAGCATGCACCGCATGCCATCGCAGATGATGGGATTATGAGGGATGACTCCCGCGGGTTCGGGCGAGGCACCAAAGTCTTCTCTGCTTTTCATCAGGCATGAGCTGGTGTTGCTGCAGGAGCGCCTGAAGCAGATAAATGAATGGTTGGAGGGGAAGAGGTGAACGTATTCCGACCCAGTTCACTGGCAATGCCCGCATCAACCTGAAGAAATAGCGCCTGCCTTTGCAGGCGTTTTGCCGATCAGTAAAGCCAGCGCCCAGCTTTAGCCGATTCGATTAGCATAGCGATGGTTAAGGGCTCGGCGCTTTTTTCATTCACACGCAAGGATCGCGGTCTGATAAAGTCAGGAATAAATCCTTTACTGGCCGGCCAGGGTTTCAGGAATTAAAGGAGGAATCATCAACATTAAAGCGTGAAAAATAGTCTTTCATGATATCGTCGCCGGTTTCCCTAGCCCATGGATATTTGCCAGGAGAAAGACTGGTCTCAGGCGACAGGGGGCGTTTGTTACTAAAAGGAGTCGGTACATTCCATTTGCTGTCGTACTAATCTAGTATTTTTATTTCAATTTCCTCTCTCAATTCCACAACTTATCTCCATTACGTGCAATGCGATTGTATGTTGTGGTCGCCTTAATGCTGATAATCGCTACATCGTTGAATAAGAAAAAAATGCCTAAACAGGTATCCAGCGCGCAATAAAAGCTTAGGTTTAGTTACATAGCTGTAACCTTAGCTTTTTGATTGAACCGTTAGACAGAGCTATTAACCGCTTTTTTTTTTCAATCTTAAGCCAGCGGCGCAGATTTGCACTCAGAATGCTGCACCTAAGCAGCAACGCTAATCCGTGCACAGCCTGATGCAGCCCGATACAAGAATAGGGCCACAATAAAAAGACTTTTGTTATTTACCCAGCCAGCGACCGGCTTTTGCCGATTCTACCAACAGACGGATGGTCAGTGGATCGTGTGCCTCGGAAAAATCTTCCGGGAAGTAACTATTGAACGTGATTGAGGCAGGGTCAATGCCAGATATTTCGGCATATCGCTCAAGCAATTCATACGCGTCAAGGGGATCCATGCGAAAGTCATTGTTCAGGTCGGTGTCAGGCTCAAGATTATAGCGCCGAGAGGTAAAAATACTTCTTCCGTTATAATCCTCTACCAGCGCAAACACGGCCTTCTCTATATCTTCGTTAACCCTATCCAGTCGTCTTTGTGAGCAATCAGCTCTCTCCATATCATCCTCTGCAAAAGTAATCGCGCTGACCAGAAGGTTACTCTATTCAGTCTGCCTGTCATGCGTTTTTTCCAGCCGGCCCCGTCCTGCTGCACATAGATTTCAGTTTTCAATGTGCGCACGGCAGACCAGAAACACCCTTAACTCACAGGCATTACCGCTGTTAAAATCACCAACTTTCAGAATAATGATATTTTCAGCCTGCTCGCAGAATTATAAAATGCTGGTTTAACAGGGAGATATATCATGAAGAATGTTGTGCTAAGTATGCTTGCCAAGATTTCACAAATAGATGCAAGCACCAAACAACTCACCGCGCGCGTTGAGGCGCAGTCTCTGTTGATCAGTGCGCTGGTGCTCGCGGTAAGTAAGCAGGGCGGCGTAACAGAGATGATTGAGGGCGCGAACAAGGCGATCAACACGGTAATTGACTCCGCAGACTCAGATGACATGCTTAAGTCTGATGCGGCACTTCTCTTAAGCGAACTTCAGGATTTACTGATTATCTCCCGCGCGGTTGATGGCGCAGATGAAGAAATCAATCATGAGGCACTCAATGAACTGGCCGGAGTGACCTCACCCGCACAGCTTCTTCAGGAAGATAAGTGATTCGTTGCCTCTGGCCCGCCACGCGCGGGCTTTTCAGTTCCATTTCTCGTTGAGTAACGCTCTCAGAGCCCTTTCAGACAGACCGTCACCCAGGGTGAGATATTTCCAGTGCAGGACGCTGAACGAAACGATATTGCAATTAATGAGTCGCAGCATGCGTGTTGCATGGATTCTCACCATTCCTTATCTCTGTATCCGAGACGGCTGCGGATATTAATGAGTCCTGCCTTTAATCCACCCTGATGCTTATCCCGTACAGCCGCCCGGAGAGGACACATTGTCGTAACGTAACAGGGTCAGAAGCACTCTAAAACCTCATCCGTAATCGCTTCACATTGACCACGGTCAATGTACTCCCTGAGCATCCGCAAGCGCGTAAACACGTTTATCCCGCGTATAAAAAAGCAGACGTACCCTGAGGCGGTGATATTCAACCAGGATGCGTTATGTTTTTGAAAAAAGTTATTCCCTGTCTGATTTTAGCGCTGGCAGGTTCAGCCTTGTCCGGCTGTGTGATGGCGGAGGGGGGGCGTCACCATTTTGGTCACGCTTCTGATTGGCATCATCATCATGGCCGACCGGCTATGCCAGATGCGTCGCAGCATCTGGGGCCGCCGCCAGCGGCATCCCGGCATAGGGGACCACCGCCTGTCCAGAACCCCTCTCAGCATATGGGCCCGCCGCCGGCAGCGTCCTCTGACAGCGGCATCCATCGCTGGCACGCATAACCGCCACGAATGTGGCACTGCCTTCACAAAATGCAACACAACCTCACTGGCTCGCACCCAAAGCTCAACGGCTAGCTTGTTATCACGGCCGTTTGGCTTATTCTGAATGTTCAATCAAATGGAGGAACGTTTATGAAAGCGGCAATAGCAAATAGTGAACACCAGGTTGAAGTTGTTGAGAAGACACTGCGCCCTCTCAAAACCGGCGAAGCACGGCTCAGGATGGAATGCTGTGGTGTATGCCATACCGATTTGCATGTGAAGAACGGGGACTTTGGCGATAAAACCGGGGTCACGCTGGGTCACGAAGGCATCGGGATTGTTGAGGAGGTTGCGCCGGATGTGACCTCTCTCAAGCCGGGCGATCGCGCCAGCGTGGCCTGGTTCTTCAAGGGCTGCGGTCACTGTGAATATTGTAATTCCGGTAATGAAACGCTCTGCCGGGAGGTGGTTAATGCGGGTTACACCGCCGATGGGGGTATGGCTGAAGAGTGTATTGTGGTTGCAGACTACTCGGTCAAGGTTCCTGAAGGGCTGGATCCTTTTGCAGCCAGCAGCGTGACCTGTGCTGGTGTCACCACCTATAAAGCGGTGAAGGTTTCTGAGGTCAAACCGGGCCAGTGGCTGGCGATTTATGGTCTCGGCGGGTTAGGTAATCTCGCCCTGCAGTATGCCAAAAACGTTTTTAACGCCAAAGTGATCGCCATTGATGTGAGCGACGGCCAGCTGGCGCTGGCGAAAGAGATGGGTGCCGACCTGGTGGTGAACTCCGCCAGTGAAGACGCGGCGCGCTTTATTCAGGAAAAAACTGGCGGGGCGCACGCGGCCGTCGTGACCGCCGTGGCCAAAGCGGCCTTCAACTCGGCGGTGGATGCGGTCAGAGCCGGGGGGCGGGTAGTGGCAGTCGGACTTCCGCCGGAAGCGATGAGCCTGAATATCCCGCGTCTGGTACTTGATGGCATTCAGGTGGTGGGATCGCTGGTCGGCACCCGCAACGATCTGGCGGAAGCCTTCCAGTTTGCGGCGGAAGGAAAAGTAGTGCCTAAGGTCACCAAAAGAAAGATTGGCGAGGTGAATGACATCTTCGATGAGATGATCCACGGCAAAATTCGCGGCAGGATGGTGATCGACTTCACCAGTCAGTCTGCCTGATCAGAAGCACCTTACCTGATGCTGAAGCCCGCCCGAGCGGGCTATTTTTTGTCATCGAAATGTTAAATGCCACCGGTTGTACACTTACCGCCTGGGTTAAAACATTAATAAGCAATGCTTTATGTTTCATGATGTTTTTTTGGCTTGCACTTTACCGGTAACATTATAGTTTAAGAGGTGATGTCGGATTACACACAACTGAAGGAGGGTTATTTATGGCGAAACATCATCTGCTTAAATCCATTGAAATTGCAGCCATTGTGCTGTTCATCCTGATACTGGCGTATCTGGTTATCACCGGGATTTTGTCCTCAACAGGTGTGGACCACGCCTGGCCTTACCCGACTAAGTAACTGAATGCAGCACCAGGGAAAATCATCAATATTATAAACAGATAACCCCGGCCCACACCTGTGAGGCGGAATACCGGGTTACACCAGACTGACCGAAAGCAGCGTGAGCTCTTCTGTGTCCAGTGACAGACTTTTTTTCGTTTCGAACATAAACTGTTCCAGCGCCTCTTCCACATCATCCCCTTCGATAAAGGCGTGCGTGGTGACGCGATGTTCACCTTCCGGCTTAATGACGTAAGAGACAAACCACTTTTTCTTCTGCATGAGACTTCTCCTTCTGATGCTATAACGCGTTGAGAGCGGGCAATCGGTCGCCTGCCGTCCGGCTGGCGAACAGCGTGCTGCCGCGCTTGTCAGGGCTGATGACAGGATTCAATCCAGCGGTGCGGGATGGAGCAGGTCAATCACGTCATCGATCTCGTTGCTGGCCGCATGACGATCGAGGGCGACAGCGTAGTAGCGCCCTTTGCAGTAATGCCGGGTCACCGCGACACAATGACCGGTATCGCTGTCCGCTTCACCGCCGGTGGTGGTCTGCAGATGGGGCGGGATCACCAGCTCACGTTCAAGCTGATCGGCTTCAATGATTAACGCGCCACCGTCGCTGGACAACAGCAGATGCTGAATGCGCATAGATTTTCCTCTCCGTCGGATTGCTGACCGGGAAAGTGTAGTTCACTCCGGCAGGTGTGCAGGGCGTAAGACGCGGATCCCCTGGTAACGACCCCGCAGGCCATAAAAAAGCCCCGCGAACGGGGCTTCTGAATTCATCTGTCACTCAGCTGGTCTGGTCAGCCAGCTTCGGGGCCAGAACGCGTTTACCCATCCGGATGCCGGGCTTCTCAACATATCTGTAAAGCAGCGACGCCAGCGCATAGGTCACCGGGATGGCGGAGACGCAGACAATCAGAAAACGCGTCAGATCGCTTTTGAATTCGATATCGGTGTGATTCAGCAGCAGCGCGATCAATGGAATAACAATCAGCAGGTGCAGCAGGTAGACCGAGAACGAGACGTCGCCCAGCCAGGTGCTGAGACGGTTGTTCAGCAGCCTACGCGGCAGAGCAATCAGCTGTGCCATCCGGCTGCCCTGCGGATACTGCCAGAGAATGGCTGCCATACCGACAATCATCAGCGCTTCCATAATCACCTGCAGCTTGATGAAACCCAGACCCATTGCCATGCTGGCAACCGGTCCCAGCAGCGCAAAGGCGACGTAAAGCAGCGATTTGCGGCGGATGACTTCTGCCAGCAGCATGCCCGACAGGAACATGTTCAGCTTAATCAGGATCATCGAAGGCATCTCAAACGCCTCATAATAATCGGCCAGCAGGTAGCGTCCGGCACAGCAGAGCACCATGATACCGATCAGGGAGGCGGCATAGCCAAACCGCAGCGTCACCAGCATGATGAACGGGAACAGCAGATAAAACTGCATCTCCAGTCCGATGCTCCAGTCAGGCAGTACGGTGTTAAACCCGTACTCGGGCAGCATGCCGAACAGGAAACTGAAGTGGGTCAGCACATTTGCCAGCGACTGGTCGGTGTAACGTGACGACTCGGTTGCCGTGCCGGAGTAGAAATGCGCGATGGTGTCACGCATCTCGCCAAACCATGGCCCGTAAATCAGAGCGATGATCAACAGCAGATAGTAGAGCGGCGCGATGCGGAAAAAGCGGCGGATCCAGAACTTTTTGATCGTTGTGGCGCTTTGCCATGGCTCTTTCTGCTGTCGCTCGACATAGTTTTTCGCCATCAGGTAGCCCGAAAGCAGAATAAACAGATCGACACCGATGCCAGGGGATGAAATCAGTGTGATATGGCAGTGAATCAGCAGGCTGATATGACCTACCAGTACCCAGAGAGAGGCGATGCCGCGTAATCCCTCAAGCTCAGTTGACCAACCTCGTGTTGCAGACATAACTCTTCCTCGTTTTTATCCGACCTTCGGCGCTCACTAAGCCTCAAGGCAACAGATATGTAAACGGTCCTTTACAAAAGTAAGAGGAATCTGAAGAAGAGAATGCCGAAAAAATCAACTTATAAAGGGTAAAAACGCACAGAAAGTTAAGGGCGTGCAGACGCACACCCTTAACGATTATGACTGAACGGGACCTCTGTCAGGCCAGTTTTAGCAGGAGCATACCGGCCAGCAGCAGGCTCAGGCCAGCCCAGCCTTTGCGGTTCAGCCGCTGCCCAAACAGTACCCAGCCCGCCGCGACGGTGGCGATAATGCCAAAGCCACCCCAGACCGCATAGGCTATCGACAGGTCGATCCCTTTCACCGCCTGAGCAAGCGCGCTGAATGCAAGCAGCACACAGCAGAGCGAAAGCAGCCCGAATAAACGTTTTTTAAATCCATCAGAATATTTAAGGAATATATTGGCGGCAATCTCCAGCACGATAGCGAGTGCCAGCCAGGCCGCATGGACAAAATCAGTGATGACCATGGTTAACCTCCGCTGATGATTCGGTGCCGGTTTTGATCAGGACGATCCCGACAATCAGTGTTATCAGGCCGCCGATCTTCAGCGGTGACAGCGACTCGCCAAAAAGCTGCACGCTGAACAGCGTAATCAGCAGGATGCCGATACCTTCCCACAGGGCATAAGCCACGCCCAGGGCGATATGTTTGATGGCGAAACTCAGCAGAATATAAGAACAGGCAATCATGGCCAGCATCATCAGGTAGCCATACTGGCTGCCGCTGAGGCTGGACCATTTCATAAACAGCGTACCGATTATTTCAGTCACGATAGCAAGTGATAACAGAACCCAGGCGTACATGGGGATCTCCAGCAACGAATTAATAACGACCTGCCACGCGTGATCGCGCGCAGACTCAGAACCATATCGAAGTGGAAGGGGACTACAGGGCGTTACGCCAGTGCTTATCAGCGATGTTCCGGGCGGAAAGGAAAGCAGGGGAAATCAGAGAATAAAACACAAAAAGTTTGCGCATAAAGTTTACAACGCATCCACATTGTTGCTTCTCATCAGTGGACGGAAAGTGCCTCCGGTTATCTACACGCAGGATTTATAGCATCCGGCATATCGTGAAATCAACAGCAGATACTGCCTTGTTTGATTTTTATTAAGGTTTGATGATTTGCAGATGCAGGTTAACGGAAAACAATGTGTGGCATGGGGTGGGGAATAAAAAAAGCCGGGCAATAAGATGCCCGGCGCGGTTTAAAGTGACACTGTCACGATTTAGTCGCTGCGCTGTGGCGTGGTGCGCACAGGCGCCTCTCCGGCCACGTAGTAGGCCGCGGTGCTGCGCGGCAGCGGTTCGCGTCCACGGATCTTATCGGCAATCTTCTCACCGATCATAATGGTGGTGGCATTCAGGTTACCGGTGATGATCAGCGGCATGATGGACGCATCCACAACCCGTAATCCCTGCAGGCCATGTACCCGGCCTTCGCCATCGACGACCGCCATCGGGTCGTTGCCCATTTTACAGGTGCCGCACGGGTGATAAGCGGTTTCGCCGTGGTTACGCACGAACTCGTCCAGCTCCTCATCCGTCTGACATTCAATGCCCGGGCTGATTTCGCGGCCGCGATACTTGTCCAGCGCGGGCTGGTTGATGATCTCGCGGGTGATGCGAATCGCATCGCGGAACTCATGCCAGTCCTGCTCATGCGACATGTAGTTAAACAGAATGGCCGGATGGCGGCGCGGATCGCGTGACTTCAGGCGCACATGACCGCGGCTGGGCGAACGCATCGAGCCGACGTGACACTGGAAACCGTGCGCATCAACCGCATTGGAACCGTTGTAGTTAATCGCCACCGGAAGGAAGTGATACTGAATGTTCGGCCAGCTGAACTCTTCACGGCTGCGGATAAAGCCACCGGCTTCAAACTGGTTGCTGGCGCCGACACCGGTGCCATTGAACATCCACTCGGCGCCGATTTTAGGCTGATTCCACCACTTCAGCGCCGGATAGAGGGAGACCGGTTCTTTACACTCATACTGCAGATACATCTCCAGATGGTCCTGCAGGTTTTCACCCACGCCTGGCAGGTCGTGAACCAGCGGAATATCAAACTGCTTCAGCAGTTCGGGCGAACCGACGCCGGAGCGTTGCAGGATCTGCGGCGAGGCGATAGCCCCGGCACAGAGCAGCACCTCGCGACGTGCAGTCGCTTTGTTCAGAGTGTTGCTGTCGCCCTGCAGAAACTCCACGCCCACCGCACGCTTACCGTCAAACAGGATACGGTCGGTGGTGGCATGCGTAATGATCTTCAGGTTGGTGCGGCCTTTAGCCTGATCGAGATAGCCGCGCGCGGTGCTGGAGCGGCGTCCCTGCGGCGTCACGGTGCGGTCCATCGGGCCAAATCCTTCCTGCTGATAGCCATTGAGGTCATCCGTGCGCGGATAACCCGCCTGCACGCCCGCCTCAATCATCGCTTCAAACAACACGTTGTTGCCCGCTTTTGGCGTTGCGACGCAGACCGGGCCGTCACCGCCGTGGAAATCGTTCGGGCCGATATCGCGGGTCTCCGCTTTGCGGTAGTAGGGCAGGCAGTCCAGATAACTCCAGTCCTCTAACCCTGGCGCGCTGGCCCAGTTATCGAGATCCATGGCATTACCACGGATGTAACACATCCCGTTAATCAGCGACGAGCCGCCCAGGCCTTTACCGCGGCCACACTCCATGCGGCGGTTATTCATGTAAGGCTCAGGTTCCGTCTCATAGGCCCAGTTGTAGCGTTTGCCCTGCAGAGGATAGGCGAGGGCGGCAGGCATCTGGGTGCGAAAATCAAAACGGTAGTCCGGGCCGCCCGCTTCCAGCAGCAGGACGCTGACGTTGCTCTCTTCGGTCAGACGGGTAGCCAGAACGTTTCCTGCGGATCCGGCGCCGATAATAATGTAATCAAATTCCATTCATCGTTCCTCAGGTTAAAGGGTGATTAAAAGACTGACTGAAAACGCGTCAGCTCAACCTGCACTGACTTCACCTGGGTGTAACTCTGTAATGTCATCAGGCCATTCTCACGGCCAATACCGGAGTGCTTGTAGCCTCCAACCGGCATCTCTGCCGCCGATTCGCCCCAGGTATTGATCCAGCAGATGCCGGCTTCAATCTGGTGGATGACGCGATGCGCACGGTTGAGATCCTGCGTCACCAGTCCGGCAGCCAGGCCATATTCGGTGTCATTGGCGCGGCGGATCACTTCCTCTTCGCTGTCATAGCTCAGGATCGACATCACCGGTCCGAAGATCTCTTCACGCACAATCTTCATCTCATCACGGCAGTCGGTGAAGACGGTGGGAGCCACCCAGGCCCCCTGATCGAAGTCGCCGCCGGTCAGGCGTTTGCCGCCGCACAGCACGCGTGCGCCTTCAGCGATGCCCGATTCGATGTAGCGCATCACGTTGTCGCGATGGCTGAAGCTGACCAGCGGGCCAAAGTTGGTCGCCGGGTCGCGCAGATCGCCAGCCTGAATGCGGGCAACGCGCTCGCTGATTTTTGCCTCGAAAGCCGCTTTCAGCGTCGCGGGGACAAAGACGCGGGTGCCGTTGGTGCAGACCTGACCGGAGCTATAGAAATTCGCCATCATGGCGATGTCGGCGGCCAGATCGAGATCGGCATCATCAAAGACGATCAGCGGAGATTTACCGCCCAGCTCCATGGTGACCTCTTTCAGGGTTGATCCTGCGGCATTGGCCATCACCTTTTTGCCGCTGACAACGCCACCGGTAAAGGAGACTTTGTCGATACCCGGATGTTCAGTCAGCAGCTGACCGGTGACTGCGCCGAGGCCTGGCAGCACGTTGAAGACCCCATCCGGCAGGCCCGCTTCGCTGTAGATTTCCGCCAGTTTCAGGGCGGTGAGCGGGGTCACTTCACTCGGTTTGAAAATCATCGCATTACCCGCGGCCAGTGCAGGGGCGGATTTCCACAGGGCGATCTGAATCGGGTAGTTCCAGGCGCCAATCCCGGCTACCACACCCAGCGGTTCGCGGCGGGTGTAGACAAAAGATGTGTTGCGCAGGGGGATCTGCTGGCCTTCCAGGGCGGGGATCAGCCCGGCGTAATATTCCAGTACGTCTGCACCGGTAACGATATCGACGGCGGAGGTTTCGCTGTAGGGTTTACCGGTGTCGAGCATTTCCAGCTCTGCCAGCTCATCGTTACGCTGACGCAGAATATCGACGGCGCGGCGCAGAATGCGCGAACGCTCCATCGCGGTCATCGCGGCCCAGACCTTCTGGCCTTTTCTGGCGGCAGCAACGGCGCGATCGACATCTTCCTGGCCGGCGGCATGAACCTCTGCCAGTACGTCGCCGTTGACCGGATTGATCGTCTGGAACGTTTCGCCAGACGCTGCGGCCACATAAGCGCCATCGATGTAGAGTTTCTGCTCGTTGAATCGGGACATGTTTTCTCCTTCCGTTATTCGTGCTCGCCAGCCAGTTGCTGACGGATGAACTGGGTGGTCAGTGTGCGGGCGATGACCGGGTCAAAAGGCTTACCGCTCAGCGCTGCGCGCAGCCACAGACCATCAATCAGGGCGGCCAGGCCATGCGCGGCAAGACGCGCTTTTTCCAGCGGCAGCTGACGCCGGAACTCCACCGCCAGGGTGGAGTAGAGCCGCCGGCTGCTGACCCGTTCCAGGCGGTTGAGCTGGGGCTGATGCATGCTGCTTGACCAGAAGTCGAGCCAGGCTTTCATCGCGGCGCTGTGCACCTGGGTTTCATCAAAGTTGCCGTCAACGATGGCACACAGTCGCTGCTCTGGCGGGGCATCGGCCAGCGGCCGTAACCGCGTCAATACCGCTTCGCGCAGCTGCCGCGTCACATCACGCATCGTGGCTTCCAGCAGGCCATTCTTATCTTTGAAGTAGTGACTGATGATGCCGGTGGACACCCCCGCCCGCCGGGCGATCTGGGCGATAGTGGCATCATTGATTCCGACTTCGTTAATCGTACTCAGGGTCGCATCAATCAGTTGCCGACGTCGTATCGGCTGCATCCCTACTTTTGGCATAGCTCCGCTCCGGCTCCGCCCTCAAAATGAACCCCTATTTAAACTTTTTTTGATTGCACGTTCAATATAAAAAGAAATTTTGTTAGTGTAGTGTTCTTTAAATGTAGCGTAAGCGAAACGGCAATGAGTGCTAAGCTCACTGTCAACCGTTACGCTTAAACAGGAAGTGACAGAACGACAGGAGGCCGCACGGCCTGAAAACCCCGTGAGCGGCAAATGTTATCCATTGCGTATTTTCAGGATATTAACCAGAGGTAATCGATGAATAATCCACCTGCTGGTGAAAAAGACAGACTCAATCCCGTTGTGTTTTATACCTCTGCCGGATTGATTCTGACGTTTTCACTTGTGACAATTCTCTACAGTGAACTGGCCGCGAGCTGGATCCTCAAGGCGGTTAACTGGGTCTCCGCCACCTTCGGCTGGTACTACATGCTGGCTGCCACGCTTTACATTGTCTTTGTGCTCTACATGGCCTGCTCACGCTTTGGCTCGATTAAGCTGGGGCCGGAGCACGCCAAACCGGAATTCAGCATCCTCAGCTGGTCCGCCATGCTGTTTGCCGCCGGGATCGGGATCGACCTGATGTTCTTCTCGGTGGCTGAACCGGTGACGCAATATATGCAGCCGCCGGAAGGGGCGGGGCAGACGCTGGAGGCGGCCCGTCAGGCGATGGTCTGGACGCTGTTTCACTATGGCCTGACCGGCTGGTCAATGTATGCGCTGATGGGCATTGCGCTGGGCTACTTCAGCTACCGCTATAACCTGCCGCTGACCATCCGTTCCGCGCTCTATCCCATCTTCGGTAAACGCATCAATGGCCCGATTGGTCACACTGTTGATATCGCGGCAGTCGTCGGCACCATCTTTGGTATCGCCACTACGCTCGGTATCGGGGTGGTGCAGCTTAACTATGGCCTGAAGGTGCTGTTTGATATCCCGGAAGGACTGACCGCGCAGACCGCGCTGATCATCCTCTCGGTGGTAATCGCCACCATTTCGGTGACCTCCGGCGTGGACAAAGGTATCCGTATTCTCTCCGAGCTCAACGTGGTGATGGCGCTGGGGCTGATCCTGTTCGTGCTGTTCTTCGGCAACACCGAATTTCTGCTGAATGCGCTGGTGCTGAACGTAGGGGACTACATCAACCGCTTCATGGGCATGACGCTCAACACCTTTGCCTTTGATCGTCCGACACAATGGATGAACAGCTGGACGCTCTTCTTCTGGGCGTGGTGGGTGGCCTGGTCGCCTTTTGTCGGCCTCTTCCTGGCGCGTATCTCACGCGGCCGTACCATCCGCGAGTTCGTGCTCGGCACCCTGATTATTCCCTTCACCTTTACGCTGCTGTGGCTGTCGGTGTTTGGTAATGCCGCGCTCTACCAGATTATTCATGGCAATGCGGGCTTCGCTCAGGAGGTGATGAACCATGCAGAGCGCGGCTTCTACAGCCTGCTGGCGCAGTATCCGGCCTTTAAACTCAGCGCGTCTGTCGCGACGATCACCGGTATGCTCTTCTACGTCACCTCTGCGGACTCCGGATCGCTGGTGCTGGGGAACTTCACCTCACGTCTCAAAGACATCAACAGCGATGCGCCCAACTGGCTGCGTATCTTCTGGTCGGTGGCGATCGGGGTTCTGACCCTGAGTATGCTGATGGCGAACGGCATCTCGGCCCTGCAGAACACCACGGTGATCATGGGGCTGCCGTTCAGCTTTGTGATCTTCTTTGTGATGGCGGGGCTCTATAAATCGCTGAAGATTGAAGATCACCGTCGCGCCAGCGCCACGCGTGACACCGCGCCCTATCTGGCTCACGCTACGGATCGCCGCACCTGGAAAAAGCGCCTGTCGCGGCTGATGAACTATCCGGGGTCGCGCTATACCCAGCAGATGATGGAAAAAACCATCTATCCGGCGATGGAAGAAGTGGCGAAAGAGCTGGAGCTGCGGGGTGGCCGGGTGTCGCTGGAGAGCGTCGCGCCGGATGAGGCCAACCCGATTGGCTATCTGGATCTGCGTGTTCATCTGGGCGAAGAGCAGGACTTCATCTATCAGGTCTGGCCGCAGCAGTACTCGATTCCGGGCTTTACCTATCGCGCCCGCAGCGGTAAATCGACCTATTACCGGCTGGAAACCTTCCTGATGGAGGGCAGCCAGGGTAACGACCTGATGGACTACAGCAAGGAGCAGGTGATCATCGACATTCTGGATCAGTACGAGCGGCACCTGAACTTCATCCATCTCAACCGTGAGGCACCGGGCAGCAATATCAGTTTCCCGAGCGCCTGATGCCAGGCCCGTCCGCACACTGCGGGCGGGCTTTTTTTTGCCGTCAGCGGCAGGCAATGCCGCGCCGGACGCGGATATCGACTATCTTTAGGGCTTAACTGGCCTGATGCCTGAAGGTGTAGACAGGGAGTCATATGGGAAAAATATTCAGTACGTTTCTGCCGCTCTACACCACCACGCTGCTGATGCTGCTGGGCTCCGGTCTGCTGACCACCTATGTTTCACTCCGGCTGGCGAGCGAGCAGGTGAACGGGGCGCTTATCGGTGCCATCATCGCGGCAAACTATATTGGTCTGGTGATTGGAGGCAAAGTCGGGCACAACCTGATCGCCCGCGTCGGCCATATCCGCGCCTATGTCGCCTGTGCCGGGATCATTACCGCCTCGGTGATTGGACACGGTCTGACTGACTTTATTCCGCTCTGGGTCTTTCTGCGTCTGATCATCGGGCTCTGCATGATGTGCCAGTACATGGTGCTGGAGAGCTGGCTCAACGACCAGGCGGAATCCTCTCAGCGCGGCATGATTTTCGGCTTATATATGGTCGCGACCTATCTGGGGCTGAGCGGCGGTCAGGTGGTGCTGAGCCTGCAGAGTGGCTTTGGCGTGAGTACGCTGCTCATCGTGGCGCTCTGTTTCGCGCTCTGCCTGGTGCCGATTGCGCTGACCACCCGTACCCATGTCAGGCCCATGACTCCCGCGCCGATGGAGCTGGGCTACTTTATCCGCACCATTCCCAAACTGCTCGGTACCACGCTGGTAACCGGCATGGTGATCGGGGCGTTTTACGGGCTGGCGCCGGTTTACGGCAGCAGCAAAGGGTTCACCACCAGTCAGACCGGCTACTTTATGAGCCTGACGATTTTTGCCGGTCTGGTTTCACAGTTCCCGCTGAGCTGGCTTTCCGACCGCTACGATCGTCAGCGGCTGTTATTTATCATCGCGCTGCTGTTTGCCGTCTCCTGCGTGCCGCTGATTATGCTGCCGCATCTTACCTTCCACTGGATGATAGGCATCGCCTTTGTGGCCAGCATGATGCAGTTCGCGCTCTATCCGCTGCAGGTTGCGCTGGCGAACGATCAGGTTGCCGCCGAGCGACGGGTGTCGTTAACCGCCTGTCTGCTGATGGCATTTGGGATTGGTGCCAGCATCGGGCCGCTGGTGGTAGGCGCGCTGATGCAGCCGCTGGGCAGCAATATGCTCTATCTCTTCTTCGCGGTCTGCGCGCTGGTGACGGGCGGGCTGAGCTATGTGCGAACGCCACGTCCGCTGCCGACAACCGAAGTGCCGCTGCCGCATGTGGTGATGCCTGACAGTCTGGCGACCTCACCGCTGGGTGCGGCCCTGAACCCGACGCTGGAAGAGGAGGTGATCCAGGCGTCAATGGGCGGTCAGGAGCCCGAAGAGGAGACCGATGAGTCTGAAGAGCAGCCAGAAGGCGGAAAAGAGCCGGACGATCGTGCCAGTGATAAGACCCAGAACTAGCACCAGGCCGCGCTCTGCACCCTTAAGGCAGAGTGTCCCGATCTGACCCCGTTTTGTCTCTCCGCTGACTCGACAGCCAGGACGCCACGCGCGAAGCTGACGCATCATCCTGACAGGAGTGCCGCCATGCTTGAACTTCGCCCCAGCTGTGAACGCTGTGACTGTGACCTGCCGCCATCCTCGCTGGCGGCACGGATCTGCTCATTTGAATGCACCTTTTGCGCGGAGTGTGCCGAACACCTGCAGCATCGTTGCCCCAACTGCGGCGGAGAGATGGTGCGTCGCCCGGTGCGTCCGGCGGAAAAACTGGAGGCGTATCCGGCGAAAACACGCCCCTGAATGCACTCAGCGAGCCTTTGGGCTGTCCGCTTTCCCACTGCGCTGCCGTGGTCTGTGCCGGTGCAGTGGCGGATCTGGCTATACTCTGCAGAGGCTTTAGCAACGCAGGCGGAGGATCCATGTCTTACCAGTTTCTGGAGGGGGCAGCGTGGCGGCATATCTGGGTCGTGGGCGATCTGCACGGCTGCCGCGCTGAACTGGATACGCGGTTACAGCAGCATCAGTTTGATCCGCAGCAGGACCTGCTGATTGCCGTGGGTGACCTCATCGATCGCGGGCCCGACAGCCTTGGGTGTCTGGCGCTGTTGAAGCTGCCCTGGTTTCGCAGCGTGAAGGGCAACCATGAGGAGATGGCCCTGTCGGCGTTACAGGGTCACGAAAAGCAGCGCTGGCAGATGAACGGCGGCGACTGGTTCTGGCGGCTGCGCGGCAGTGCCATCGTTTCGGCGCGTCACGCGCTGCTGCGCTGTCGCGATCTGCCGCTGATTGTGCATTTACAGCTGGGTGCGCGTACCGTGGTGATTGCCCATGCGGATTACCCGGCCGCGGAGTACGCCCTGGATAAACCGCTGGACTGGGAGCAGGTGATCTGGAGCCGTCAGCGGCTGGAGGCGCTTCAGTCCGGCGCAGAAAGCGGCATCCCCGGGGCAGATGCCTTTTATTTTGGTCATACCCCCCTGAAGGAGCCGCTGACGGTGGCCAACCTGCACTATATCGATACCGGTGCGGTGTTTGGCCATTCTCTGACGATGGTTCAGCTGCAGTGACTCAGCGGAACAGACGCCCGTCACGCACCAGCTCGCGGGGGTAGCTGTTCTTGATACGGCTGCCCACTTTCTTTGCCAGCCCCAGCGGCTGCTGCTGATAAGTGACAATCACCTCATTACCGGCGGGTTCGCTTTCCGGATAGATATCCCGCCCGCGATACCACTCTTCCGCCTCTGCTGCCGTCAGTTCGAAGGCGTGCTTCGCATCCTGCTGTGCCAGCGCGATTACCGCCTCATGCTGCCAGCGATAGCCTTTCGCGAAGGTTTCGGCCAGCTTCAGGCCAATTCTGGAGAAACGCACTCTGCCCAGCAGCGGGGTGACGGCCGCCGGGAACAGCCAGATCTCTTTATCACGCTGCCACAGCTCCAGCGAGTCGCCCCAGCGGAGTGAGACGGCGGCGGCGGCCTGAATGATGTCGCTCTCCAGCTTGCGGCTGACGTGCGAGAAGGGCAACCTGCCGACTTTATAGCCCGGTGCAGGCAGGGGATCGACCGACGCGGTCTTACGCAACCGGGCCACAAAAAAGCCTTCGCTGTCGAACATCTGCGGGAAAACGTGCAGATAACCTTCTGGCGTGGCGGCCTGCTCCGCCCCCGCAAACAGTTGGTTGAGCGGCAGGATCTCCACGGCGTCGGGATAGCGCTGCAGCAGCCAGGCGATGACCTGCTGATTCTCAATCTGATTCAGGGTGCAGGTCGAATAGACCAGCGTGCCGCCCGGTTTCAGGGCATGGAAGGCGCTGTCGAGCAGGTCGCGCTGGGTAGCGGCAATCTCTTCTGTGCTGGCCAGCGACCAGTTTCTCAAAGCATCGGGATCTTTCCGCATCACCCCTTCGCCTGAGCAGGGGGCGTCAAGCAGGATGGCGTCAAACTGTTCCGGCAGCGCAGGACCGAATACCCGGGCGTCAAAATGCGTCAGCGCACTGTTGGTGACGCCGCAGCGGGTAATGTTGGCGTGCAGGACTTTCACCCGGCTGGAGGAGAATTCATTGGCCAGAATGATCCCCTGATTGCCCATCCGGGCCGCAATCTGAGTGGTTTTTGAACCCGGTGCCGCCGCCATATCCATCACGGCGCTGACCGCTGTCTGTGCGTCGAACAGGGCGATGACCGGCAGCATGGAGCTGGCTTCCTGAATATAGAACAGGCCGCTGAGGTGTTCCGCTACGCTGCCCAGCGGCAGGCTCTCATCTTCCCGGCTGATCCAGAATCCCTCTTCGCACCACGGCACCGGCGTAAGCTGCCAGTCATAGTCCGCGGTGAGGCGCAGAAAGTCAGCCACGCTGATCTTCAGGGTATTCACCCGCAGCGTGCGGCGCAGCGGCTGCTGACTGATGGCGAGGAACTGCGCGAAGCTGGCCTCATCGGGCAGGCTCTGGCGCATTAAAGAGAGAAAATTGGCGGGGAAAAGCGAAGCAGCATCTGACACGGGCACATTCCAGTTAAGGCAAAGGCGGCAGTGTACCATGCAGAAAGGAAACGGGCAGCCAGGCTGCTCGTCTCAGGAGGAATAAGTCTGGCGCGGTTTTGAGCAGATGAGATTGCTCAGGCATACAGGCCGCTGAAAGATGAATCGATGGGAGCATACGCCCGGAGTAAAGCATAGCGGGCCAGGGATGGTCCGCGCTGAGCCCGCCAGGGATGGCGGTTTTTGCGTCTTTGCGGAGGGCGTTTGCTCCCTGAGCCTGCGGTACAAAGCAGCTATGCGGGCAGCATCAGACTGCCCGCATAACCTGACTTAGCGCGGAGACGGAATCGCCGTTCCCCAGTTGCGCCAATCCTTCGGCGCTTCATCCTGCAGCAGGAAGTGTTTATCCGGCGTCGCCTGCGGCGCCAGTGGCACCGTTGGCGGGGTGGCAAACTGGATGCCGCCGCGAATAAACTGCTGGAAGGTACCGGTTTTCACTACGCCGCCAATCAGACCGAAGTCGAGGTTGTAGCCGGACGCCAGCCAGAACACCGAGTTATTCCGCACCAGATGCTGATATTTCTTGCTGATACGCAGAGCAATCTGCACGCGATCCGCCATATTGCCCAGCGACGTGCCGGTCACGGTGCCCACTTCCACCCCACGGAACAGCACCGGCGTGCCCAGCGACAGGGAACCGGCTTCGGTGGCATCCACATAAATATTCAGGCCATTCAGGTAGCGCGAATCGGTAATGGTGCTCTCCTGCAGCTCAAAGGTGCGCACGGCACCGCCTTTGCCCGGGTCGACGTTAACGTAAGGCTGCAACAGCGTTTCCAGATGATTCACGCCCGTTGCGGAAATCTCTGGAGAGACTACTGAGAAACGGCTGCCGAGGCGGGCAAAATCATCCACATATTCGGGATAGAGCACCGCTTTGGCGACGACCTGATTGTTATCTTTACTGAGCGAAAGCGACTCCACCTGGCCGACATTGATGCCCAGGTAACGGATCGGCATCCCGGCTGAAAGCTTGCTGGCGTCATAGGTGTGCAGGGTAATCTGACTGCCCACCGCGCGGGCGGCTGTTTCAGACGGGTAGAGCACACGCTTGACCCCTTTAACCGACTTCGCACCGGTCATGTTGTCGAAGCTGATTGCACCTTTCAGCGCCCGGTTAAGCGGCGATGCCTGTACTGTCAGGCCGCTGCCGTTAAGACTGACGCGGGCGCCGCCCTCGGCCCAGAAGACGCTTTCGCTGGTCAGCAGCTTGCGATACTCCGGCTGGATGTGCACCGCGATATCGAAGGCGTCAGCGCGCGGCGTGACTTTTACAATCTCACCGACCTGGAACTTGCGGTACAGCACGACCGAACCCGCCTGCACGTCGGGCAGACTGTTGGCGGTCAGCGTCAGGGTGGTGGAGGGGCCATCACCGGTAATGCCTTCTTCCGCTTTTTCCGCATCGGCAAACAGCGGATAAACGGTTTTCGGCTCGCCTTTCCTGCCCGGCTCCAGCCGGATGCCGCCATCGACCCATTCACGGGCGCTGGCACCTAACACCTGCATTCCGTCGAGACCAAATTTCACATCGAGCCGGCTGTTGACAATAAATTTGCTGTCCCCGTGCACCAGGCTGCGATTCTCAGGATTCACCGCGACCACGAAATTGACGCCATTCTCATCCAGAGAGCGCGACATCACCTGACCGATCTGCATGCCGTGCAGCATCAGCGGCTGCCCCTGATCGATACCGTAGCTCTCCGGCGCGCTCAGCCTGACCGTCAGCACGTTGGGTTTCTGCAGCAGCGTCTCATTTGACGCCAGCACGGTGTAGTGCTGCTGCGGCTCGCCTTCGCCGGGAACCAGTTCCAGCGTATTGCCGGTCAGCAGCGCACTGAGGCTGGTATCGGTCAGGCTTATTTTCGGGCTGTGCATCTCAATGCGCGTGCCGCTGCGCATCAGACCGACCACCGACGGATCAATCGTCAGCTCGCCGGTCACCTTGCCGCCATCCTGCAGGTTGAGTTTAGTCAGCGTGCCGACTTCCAGGCCCTGATAGATCAGCGGCGTACTGCCCGCCTTAAGGTTATTGCCGTTGGGCAGATCCAGGGTGATCAGTACCCCGCGCTGACTGTGTGCCAGGTCAGGGTAGAGCCGGTAGTTCTGCTCCGCTTTGGCCTCTCCGGCATTTTCCGGGGAGTCAAAGGCAATCGCGCCGTTCACCAGCGCCGCCAGGCTCTCCAGCTGCACTTTGGCACCGCTCAGGCTGACGTCAGCATTGACGCCGGAGACGTTCCAGAAGCGACTGTTGGTTTTCACCAGATGGGTAAAGCGACGATCAATCAGCACATCAATCGCCACCCCGTCAGATTTGCTGTTGATGTTGTAGTCATAGACCCGGCCAACCGGAATCTTGCGGTAGTAGACCAGTGAACCGGTGTTAAGCGAGCCGAGATCGGGGGCATGCAGATGGATCAGCAGTTCGCCGGTATTCACCCGATATTTGGGCTGGGTATCGAGCGCGGTAAAGGCCTCGCTGGGTTTCCCTTTGCCGGGCATCATCCCGATATAGTTGCCGCCGACCAGCGCATCCAGTCCCGACACGCCAGCCAGTGAGGCTTTCGGCGTCACCAGCCAGAACTGGGTGTCTTCGCGCAGCGCATCGCGCATATCGCTCTTGATACTGGCTTTGATCTGAATGCGGCGATAGTCGTCGCTGAGATTAATGCCCTGCACGGTGCCCACTTCCACACCCTGATAACGGATCGGGGTACGGCCCGGCACAATCCCATCCGCCGTCTGGAAATTGATGGTGATGGTGGTGCCGCGCTCCTGGTAGTTGGTCCAGAGCAGCCAGCAGGCGATCAGCATCGCAATAATCGGCAGCAGCCAGAAGGGCGAAACTTTACGCTTATTGCGCAGCGTGGCGTTAGTCGGTGTAGTCGGCGTTTCCTGTTGCATGTGCATCCCAGAGCAGGCGGCTGTCCAGCCACTCAACAGACATAATGGTCAGGATAACGGCGGCGCCAAAAAAGAGCGCCGCCGGTCCCATGGTAAAAGCCAGCAGCTGATCACGATTGACCAGCGACATGGTTAACGAAATGACAAACAAGTCCAGCATTGACCAGCGGCCAACCCAGGTGACAAACCGCAGTAACCGGATGCGGGTGCGCAGCCCCTGTTCACAGCGGAAATGGATGCTGAGCAGCAGGGTCAGCATCACCAGCACTTTGGTAAAGGGCACCAGAATACTGGCGATAAAGACAATCGCGGCGACCGGCACATTGCCTTCACCCAGCGACAGAATGCCCGAGAAGATGGTGTCTTCACGCCGTGATCCGTTGAGGTACACCACGGAAATGGGCAGCAGGTTTGCCGGGATCAGCAGCACAATCGAGGCAATCAGCGCCGCCCAGGATTTTTGCAGGCTGTGGCGGCGACGGAAGTCGAGCGGCGTGTGACAGCGCGGGCAGCGCCCCCGTTCGTCCGGCAGGCCGGTATGGTGACAGTTCAGGCAGACCTGCATCTCATCACGCACCATATTGCCGGGCTGTTGCGGGTAGAAATGTTCCCACAGCTGCTCCATGTTGAGATGGATCAGCGTCAGCACGCTCAGCACCGTCAGGGCGATGTAAGCCGCCAGCCCATACCCAATCTCGAGGGAAGCATAGTCCTGCACCTTAATCGACGCCACGGCGATGCCGATCAGGTAGATATCGAGCATCACCCACTCTTTGAGCTTCTCCAGCATCAGCAGCACGGGCCGCAGGTTCATGCCCAGCCGGTGACCGATACCGAGATAGCAGATGCCCGCCACCAGGGTGACCGGCGCACCCAGGGTGCAGAAGGCCACCATGGATGCCGTCAGGACATCCCCCTGCTGCGTCATCTGAATCACGCCTTCCAGCACGCTCGCATTGATGCGCATGCCCAGCAGACGGATATCCACCAGCGGCAGGGAAAACGCGAACGGCATCAGCACCATCATGGTGGCGGCCATGGCCATCAGACGCGTCATCGACCAGTCGTGACCGCTGACTATCCGCGCGTTGCAGCGCGGACAATAGGCAGCCTGATGCGATTTCACATCCGGTAAGGAAAAAAGGGTATCGCATTGCGGGCAACGCTGATAACGTGCGTGAGGCAATGTCTGGCTGATAGCGTGAATTTTCATAGGGTGGTGCAATTTTCGCTCGTCAGAAGTAACAGATATCGGTCATTAAGACATTGTCTGTGTGCCTGTCTCGGGCATCACGCTTCGATCCACAGAATGCTAAGGTTATAGTAACTAACGCTATGATTCACCTTGTCGCTCTGGATAATTAAAACTTATTTTTAACGAACGGTCTCAATAAACCCGTTCAGATGTCATTGGTAACGGTTGAATAATGAACAAAACTGCCTTTTACGCCGATCTAAATCGCGATATGCGAGCCCTGCTGGCGGGCGAAACGGCGTTTCTCGCCGCGATGGGAAACTTTAGCGCGCTGCTGTATGAACGTCTCGATGGCGTGAACTGGGCAGGTTTCTACCTGCTGACGGAAGCCGATACGCTGGTGCTGGGCCCGTTCCAGGGCAAAATCGCCTGCGTGCGCATTCCGGTCGGTAAAGGTGTGTGTGGCACGGCGCTGGCAGAAGAGAAAGTGCAACGCGTGGATGATGTGCATGCCTTCCCGGGCCATATCGCCTGCGACGCGGCCAGCAACGCTGAGATTGTGATTCCTCTGAAAGTGAATGGCACTGTGGTTGGGGTGCTGGACATCGACAGCGTGGATTACAATCGCTTTGACAGCGATGACGAATCAGGGCTGGTCACACTGACCGATGGGCTTTGTGAAGTGCTTGCGAACAGCGACCTGGAAAAATATCTGCAGCTGACGCGCAGCTAATCGACTGGATCACATGGCATTTAGCGATGTTGTCATTATAATGTCGCCTGTTCATGCCTGCGCTGGTCGGCAAACCCGTTGTAATCAGGAAATTTCATGGAAAATCAACCTAAGTTGAATAGCAGTAAAGAAGTCATCACGTTTCTGGCGGAGCGCTTTCCGCACTGCTTTAGCGCTGAAGGTGAAGCGCGCCCGCTCAAAATCGGTATCTTTCAGGATCTGGTCGAGCGTGTTCAGGGCGAAATGAGCCTGAGCAAAACACAGCTGCGCTCTGCGCTGCGTCTTTATACGTCGAGCTGGCGTTATCTTTACGGCATCAAAGCCGGTGCTATCCGTGTCGATCTCGACGGCAACGCCTGTGGCGTGCTGGATGAGCAGCACGTCGAGCATGCGCGTAAGCAGCTTGAAGAAGCCAAGGCGCGTGTTCAGGCACAGCGCGATCAGCAGCGTGCCGCGCGTCGTGAAGCGGGTGAAAGCGAAGAGAACGCGGCTCCGCGTCGCGCGCGTAAGCCTGCTGCACGTAAGCCTGCCGAGGGTGATGCCGCACGCAAACCGCGTCCGCAGACCACTGCACCGCGTGCAACCGCCTCACAGCATCGCAAACCAGCCCCACGTCCGGAGCAGGAAGCCCGACCCATCACTGATACCTCAACTTTGCAACCCGGCCAAAATATTAAAGTTAAAGCAGGCAAAAGTGCGATGGACGCTACCGTTCTTGAAGTATCGAAAGACGGCGTTCGGGTCCAGCTCGCTTCCGGCATGGCAATGATTGTGCGCGCAGAACACTTGCAGTTCTGAAACGGAGGCTAACCCCGGCATGAACACCCTTTTCAAAGTTGGACTTATTGCGGGCCTGCTGTTAGCAGGCCCAACGTTCGGCGCGGAGAACATCACGCGCGCCGATCAGATCCCCCAGCTTCACGAAGACCCGCAGGACCCGACGGTCAGTGAGCGTGTCACCTCACGCTTCACCCGTTCCCACTACCGCCAGTTCGATCTGGATCAGAACTTTTCAGCGAAGATTTTCGATCGCTATCTGAACATGCTCGACTACAGCCACAACGTGCTGCTGGCGTCAGATGTGGCGCAGTTTGCCAGCAAAAAAACCACCGTCGGCGATGAGCTGCGCAGTGGCAAGCTGGACCTCTTTTACGATATCTATAATCTGGCGCAGAAACGCCGTTTTGAGCGCTATCAGTATGCGCTGACGGTGCTGGCGCGTCCGATGAACTTCAGCGGCAATGACACCATCGACATTGACCGCGGCAAGGCACCCTGGCCGAAAGATGAAGCCGAGCTGAATGCCCTGTGGGATGCCAAGGTCAAATATGACCAGCTGAGCCTGAAGCTGGCGGGTAAAACCGACCAGGAGATTCGCGACGTTCTGACCAAGCGTTATAACTTCGCGATTCGCCGTCTCGCCCAGGGCAACGGTGAGGACGTTTTCCAGCTGGTGATGAACGCCTTTGCCCGCGAAATCGATCCGCATACCAGCTACCTGTCGCCACGTAACACCGAGCAGTTCAACACCGAGATGAGCCTCTCTCTGGAAGGGATCGGTGCCGTGCTGCAGATGGATGACGACTACACCGTCATCAATTCGATGGTTGCGGGTGGCCCGGCAGCGAAAAGTAAATCCATCACGGTGGGCGATCGCATCGTCGGTGTCGGTCAGCCCGGCAAGCCGATGGAAGATGTGATTGGCTGGCGTCTGGATGACGTGGTGGCAAAAATTAAAGGACCGAAAGGCAGCAAAGTGCGCCTTGAGATCCTGCCAGCCGGTAAGGGCACCAAAACCCGCACCGTGACGCTGACGCGTGAGAAAATCCGTCTGGAAGATCGCGCCGTCAAAATGAGCATCAAGAATGTCGGTAAACAGAAAGTGGGCGTGCTCGACATTCCGGGTTTCTATGTGGGCCTTACCGATGACGTGAAGGTTCAGTTGCAGAAGCTGCAGAAGCAGAACGTTGACAGCGTCGTGATCGATCTGCGGACCAACGGCGGCGGTGCGCTGACCGAAGCGGTATCGCTCTCCGGTCTGTTTATTCCGAGTGGTCCGGTTGTTCAGGTGCGCGACAACAATGGTCGGGTGCGTGAAGACAGCGATAACGACGGCGTGGTCTACTACAAAGGGCCGCTGGTGGTGCTGGTTGACCGCTTCAGCGCCTCCGCCTCTGAAATCTTCGCTGCTGCGATGCAGGATTACGGACGTGCGGTAATTGTCGGTGAGCCGACCTTCGGGAAGGGCACCGTGCAGCAGTATCGCTCTCTGAACCGCATCTACGATCAGATGCTGCGTCCGGAATGGCCGGCGTTAGGCTCCGTTTCCTATACCATTCAGAAGTTCTACCGTATCAACGGTGGCAGTACACAGCGTAAAGGCGTCACGCCCGATCTGCTGATGCCAACCGGGGTTGAAGCGGCTGAAACCGGTGAGAAGTTCGAAGATAACGCACTGCCGTGGGACAGCATCAAAGCGGCGACCTACGTCAAAACCGGCGACGTCAAACCGCTGGTGGCGCAGCTGACGAAGCAGCACGCTGAACGTATTGCCCAGGATCGTGAGTTCCAGTACATCATGAAGGACATTGCGCGTTTCAATGCCCTGAAAGATAAACGCAACATCGTGTCGCTCAACCTTGCTCAGCGCGAGAAAGAGAATCACGAAGATGATGCGTTACGTCTGGAGCGCATCAACGCGCGCTATCAGGCCGAAGGCAAAAAACCGCTGAAAAACCTGGACGAACTGCCGAAAGATTATAAAGAGCCCGATCCTTACCTCGATGAGACGGTGAAGATTGCGAACGATCTGGCGCAACTGGAGAAATCCCAGCCGGAAGCGCCTGCGGCGAAATAACCCGCTGCGATGAGAAAAAGCACCGCCCGGCGGTGCTTTTTTTTTGCCTGCGGGAGGGCCATTCCGCTGTAATCATTAACTGCGGTTATCGTGCCAGCGTGGTGGTTGGTGCAGCAGGCGTGACAAAATGTAAAGTTATGTCTTTTTAGACACTTAAACGTTAAGGTCGCTTGAAAAGCGGCCCAATGCACATAGGATATCTATCCGCGTATAGGCGCGTGAACTACTGAGGATGATTAACGATTATGATGCGTATTGCTCTTTTCCTGATGACCAACCTGGCTGTGATGTTGGTATTCGGGCTGATTCTCAGCCTGACAGGGATCCAGTCAAGCAGTGTCCAGGGCCTGATGATCATGGCAGGCCTGTTTGGCTTTGGCGGTGCGTTTGTTTCACTGCTGATGTCGAAGTGGATGGCACTGCGATCAGTGGGGGGTGAAGTGATAGAACAGCCGCGCAATGAAACGGAGCGCTGGCTGATGGAGACGATCAGTCGTCAGGCTCAACAGGCGGGCATTGCGATGCCACAGGTCGCGATCTATCACGCGCCTGACATCAACGCCTTTGCCACGGGGGCACGTCGTAATGCCTCACTGGTGGCGGTCTCAACCGGTCTGCTGCAGAACATGAGCCGCGATGAGGCTGAAGCGGTCCTGGCGCACGAAGTGTCGCATATCGCGAACGGCGACATGATCACCATGACCCTGATTCAGGGTGTGGTGAACACCTTCGTGATTTTCGTGTCCCGTATTCTGGCGCAGATCGCGGCGGGCTTCATGTCCGGCAACCGTGACGATGGCGAAGAGAGCAGCAACGGCAACCCGCTGGTCTATTTTGCGGTGTCGATGGTGCTGGAGCTGGTGTTTGGTATTCTGGCCAGCATCATCACCATGTGGTTCTCCCGTCACCGCGAGTTCCACGCCGATGCCGGTTCAGCGAAGCTGGTCGGCCGTGAGAAGATGATTGCGGCGCTGCAGCGTCTGAAGACCAGCTACGAACCGCAGGAGCCGAGCAGCATGATGGCGTTCTGCATCAACGGCAAAGGCAAATCGTTCAGCGAGCTGTTTATGTCGCATCCACCGCTGGACAAGCGTATTGAAGCCCTGCGGAGCGGCCAGTATCTGAAATAGCACTAAGCTGCACAAAAAAGGCGACCTCCGGGTCGCCTTTTCTTTTCAGCCCTCAGGCGCGGTTCTGCGTCATCCGTGACACGCTGACCAGCGCCGCCACGGCGGCAAAACTGCCCGCCAGCAGCAGCGAGGCGTGCGTGCCTTGCTCATCAAACAGATTAAACATCAGCGCGACCAGCGCGGCACCCGCACTCTGACCCAGCAGACGCGCGGTACCCAGCATACCGCTGGCACCGCCGCTGCGATCGCGGGGCGCTGAGGTGACAATGGTATGGTTATTGGGCGACTGAAACAGCCCGAAACCGGCACCGCACAGCATCATGCGCCAGATGATATCGCCATCGCCGGGATTCGCCGGCAGCCAGGCAAGCAGAAACAGCCCCAGCGCGAACATCGCCAGACCGATGCCCCCCAGCAGCCCGGCGTGCACCCGCCCAATCAGCCGGCCGGCAATCGGCGCAAACACCATGGTGGCCAGCGGCCAGGGTGTCAGGAGTAAACCGGTGGCCACCTCATCACGCAGCAGGACGTTTTGCAGAAAGAAGGGCAGCGACACCATGGCGAGCATCTGCGCGCAGAACGAACAGACTGACGTCCCCATCGACAGGCTGAAAATCGGGATACGCAGCAGGTCAACCGGTAACAGCGGCACCGTCATCGCCAGCTGGCGACGGATGAAGAACCACCCGATAACCAGCAGTCCGATCACTTCCGACAGCACCAGCAGGTGACTCTGTCCCTGCGCAAAACCGCTCAATGCGGAGATGATCAGCCCAAAGAACAGGGCGTTCATGATGGCGCTGGGCACATCAAATTTCTGCGTGGTGGCTTTCTGCGGATTATCGGGCAGCGTCCGCAGCGCCAGCCAGAGTGCCACGGCACCCAGCGGGACGTTAATCAGAAACAGCCATTTCCAGCTCGCCACCGACAGAATGGCGGCCGCCACCGTCGGGCCCGCCGCCGTCGAAACCGCCACCACCAGCGAGTTGATGGCCATGCCGCGCCCCAGATAGCGCTGCGGATAGATAATGCGTATCAGGGCGGTATTGACGCTCATCAGCGCCGCGCCGCCCAGACCCTGCAGAACGCGGGCGCAGGTCAGCATGCTGAGTGAGGTGGAGAAGGCGCAGAAGACCGACGTCGCAATAAACAGCGCCAGACCTGTCTGATACACGCGACGATAGCCCAGCATGTCACCGAGGAAGGAGAGCGACAGCAGCGAGACGATGATCGCAATCTGATAGGCGTTCACTATCCAGATGGACTGCGCCGGGCTGGCGTTCAGTTCACGTGAGATGGTGGGCAGCGCCACGTTGGCGATCGCGCCATCTAATACCGCCATCGTGAGTCCAAGCGCGATGGTGATAATCGCCATATAGCGCTGAGCGCCGGGTAAGCCATCCTGAGGAGGGGAGAGTGTCATAGGTTAATTACTAAAGAGGGTGAATATCATCATGCTAATGAAGTTGACGCTAAATTGCAGCGTCCGGAGGTGAAAAAGATCGCGTCACCGGCGACATCGGGGTGAAACCATTGCCGCTTTCCGCTGCGTCACTCTATACTGACGCTCCGTCTTATTTTTGTAACTGATTGAACAAGGTGCGCGATGTCCTCTGCTGAAAATGGCAAACAGCCCGATTCCGTCTCCTCCGTGCTGAAAGTGTTTGGCATTTTGCAGGCGCTGGGTGAAGAGCGCGACCACAGCATCACTGAACTCGCGCAGCGCGTGATGATGTCAAAAAGCACGGTCTACCGTTTTCTGCAAACCATGAAAACGCTGGGCTATGTCACCCAGGAAGGTGAGAGCGAAAAGTACTCCCTGACGCTCAAACTGTTCGAACTGGGAGCGAAAGCGCTGCAGAATGTCGATTTGATCCGCAGCGCGGATCTGCAGATGCGGGAGCTGTCGCGTCTGACCCGGGAGACCGTGCATCTGGGCGCGCTGGAAGAGGAGAGCATTGTCTACATCCATAAAATCGACTCGCTCTATAACCTGCGCATGTATTCGCGCATTGGTCGCCGCAATCCGCTCTATTCCACCGCTATTGGCAAGGTGCTGCTCGCCTGGCGCGACCGTGAGGAAACGGAAGAGATTCTGCGGCAGGTAGAGTTCAGACGCAGCACGCCGAATACGCTGATGAGCGCGGACGCCCTGCTGGCGGCGCTGGACGAGGTGAAGGCGCAGGGTTATGGCGAAAATAATGAAGAGCAGGAGGAGGGGTTACGCTGCCTCGCTGTGCCGGTTTTTGATCGCTTCGGTGTGGTGATTGCCGGCCTCAGCCTCTCTTTCCCGACTATCCGTTTTTCAGAAGAGGCGCGTCAGGATTATGTGGAGATGCTGCAGCGGGCAGCGCGAACGATCTCCTCGGAAATGGGCTTTCACGGCTATCCTTTCTGAACAGTGCGGGCCGTGCGGCCCGCGCTTTCATCAGTTATCGATCACTTCTCCGCTTTTCTTCAGCAGCGGACAATCGGTTACGCCGACCACGCCGCTGTCCGTGTGCAGATACTGGGCGTTAATGACACCGCGCGCGGTAAGATAGCTGCACTGCAGGCCCAGTCCCGCTGCATTCTTAGTGCTGCCGGTTAACACGCCATAACCGGTAAAGAGCATCGCCAGCCAGATCACCGCCAGCAAGCCTACCATGCGAATAAACAGTTTCATTGTATCTCCTTGTGAAAGGTAACTCAGCGCTCCACCTGGTGCTGCCGGTCAGAATGATAGCAGCATGCCTGGCTTTTCGGCGGGAATCGATCAGAGATAACTGAAACGACTCATTCTGCTTTGCCGTTAACCCCATTATCTTTTGTGATGGCGACAGGTAGAATACGCTGTTGTCGTGTTCTGGCGTTTTCACTTTGTTTTATGAGGCAGTTATGAATGAGTTAGCCGCAAATCCGGGCCCCCTGGTCAGCTATGGCCTGCTGGTCATCATTTTGATTGTGGCGTTTATCGCCTGGTTCTTCGTTAATCGTGCCAGTGTACGGGCCGGAGAGCAGATCCGTTTGCTGGAATCCCTGCTGGAAGAGCAGAAAAAACAGAATCAGCTGCTGCGCCGTCTGATTGAGCTGCAGCCCGGCGCGGAGAGTAAACAACCCGAGGACGAGCGGGAGAAGCGCGACTTTATCCGGTTAATCCCGGAACGTTAATCAGAGCAGAGAGGCGGGATGAGCGGGAAGAATCCGTGGTATGACAGCAGCAAAGCACACCATACGCCAGAAGGTTTCCGTAATCCTGAGCCGGAAGCGCGTCAGCCTGGCGATCTCCGGCGCTGGCGTCGGGAGCGAAAAGCGCAGGCTCTTCCGATGCCACCGCAACAGGGCTATGACGCTTTTATTGAAGAGTGGTGGCAGCCCGCCGACCTCAGCGGCAGTGACGATCGCCTCTGGTGGCTGGGTCATGCCGCCGTGCTGTTGCGGCTCAATCAGCGTTACATTCTGATCGATCCCGCCCTCTCATCCCGCGCCTCGCCGTTCTCTTTTGCCGGACCGCAGCGCAAAACCCCCGCGCCGCTCAGCATTGCCGACCTGCCGCATCTGGATGTGGTGCTGATTTCTCACAATCATTACGATCATCTTGATCGGCCGACGGTCAAAGCGATTGTCCGGCGTTTCCCGCAGGCTACCTTTATTGTACCGCTGGGCCTGGCGGCGTGGTGCCGCGCCCGGGGCGTGCAGCAGGTACATCAGGCTGACTGGTGGCAGCAGGTCAGGGTGGGCGATCTCTGTTTTGATGCGGTTCCGGCGCGTCACTGGAGTATGCGTACGCCCCGCAATCGCAACCGTTCGCTCTGGTGCGGCTGGGTCGTACGTTCATCCTCCGTGCGCTTCTGGTTCTCCGGTGACAGCGGCTACAGCGACAGCCTGCTGGCGATCCCCGTCCGGCTTGGCCCCTTCAGCGTGACAGCCTTACCGATTGGTGCCTATGCACCGAAATGGTTCATGGCAGGTCAGCATATGGACCCCGATCAGGCCGTGGCACTCTGGCAGGCGGCGGGCAGACCGCTGACGCTGCCCATCCACTGGGGGGTATTCGAACTGGCTGATGAGGCACTGGATGCGCCTCCGCAGGAACTGGCTGCGGCACTGCGGCGGGCAGAGGAGGAGCAGGGCGGCTTCGCGCCGTGGCGAATAGGCGAGAGCCGCAGCCTGAATAATCTTCCTTAGGAATTATCTCAAAGCCGGGGAGGGCGAATTAAACCGGCTTTTCTTAACAGAAATCTTTTTTTATCACATTAATGGTTAAATTTTTAATAAGCCGGATTTGCGCTGCTGCTTTTATTTGGAGCAGCGCTCAGGGCAGTTTCCTGTTTTTGGTGCAGAAAAGGAGATACCTGTACCAAATTAAAATCGTCGTACAGGATTACCGTCAGCTTATTGCTGTTTCGCTCTCCTGCCGCTTCGCTTATCAATTCGGTTAATGCCATATTTGTGAAATATTAATTTCTTATGATATCCATTGAGTTAGCCTGGACGAGAGGGCATCCGGACGAAATGAACCTGCGGGTTCATTATATTTATGCCAGCTTTTAGCGCCGCGACAGAACGGGCTGTGTGAGCCTTCTGGCAATTGTGCGTGCTGCCTCTCTGAGACTTTAAAAATGGCTTGCCATTGTTTTTAGGATATGTGATAACAATTCGTGGGTTAAACGAGGTACAGTTCTGTTTATGCATGGCATCTTCAGTGAAGAAGTACGAGTAAAGACGTTGACGTTGAATACCGCTTCCTTGCCGAACCTTAATTAGTGCCTCATGCAGTAACGTCTCTGGTTTTTCTGTAAGACAGCCTTCGGGCTAAATAAACATCTAAAGGAATTTGCAAAATGGCAAAGATTAAAGGTCAGGTTAAGTGGTTCAACGAGTCTAAAGGTTTTGGTTTTATCACCCCTGCAGACGGCAGCAAAGATGTGTTCGTACACTTCTCTGCAATCCAGGGCAATGGTTTCAAAACCCTGGCTGAAGGCCAGAGCGTTGAGTTCGAAATTCAGGATGGCCAGAAAGGCCCGGCAGCTGTTAACGTCACTGCTATCTGATTCGACTCCGCCTCGGTGCATCGCACCCTGATATGGATTCTCAAAGCCCTGGCCGGTCGGCCGGGGCTTTCTTTATGCTTCCGATGCGGAAACGATAAGGTTACACTGCGCCGCGTTATCTGATGCCGGAGTCCCTTATGTCGTTGATTTGCCCGCTTTGCCACTCTCCTCTGACTCTCAATGCCCGCAGCTGGTCCTGTGAGAATCGCCATCAGTTTGATCAGGCGAAAGAGGGGTATGTCAATCTGCTGCCCGTTCAGCATAAACGGTCGCGTGAGCCAGGTGACAGCGCAGAGATGATGCAGGCACGACGGGAATTTCTGCAGGCGGGCTACTATCAGCCGCTGCGTGAGCAGGTCGTCGCGCTGCTGCAACCGGTGCTGAACCTGCCGGAGAGCCGGATCCTGGATATCGGCTGTGGCGAAGGCTACTACACCACTGCGCTGGCAGAGGCAGCCGGGGATGGCGGGCAGGTGTATGGTCTGGATGTGGCCAGGATGGCTATCCGTCTCGCCGCTAAGCGCTATCCCGCGGTGCGGTTCTGCGTGGCCTCCAGCCAGCGTCTGCCTTTTGCCGATGGCTCGCTGGATGCCGTGGTGCGGATTTACGCGCCCTGCAATGAAGCGGAACTGGCCCGCGTCCTGAAGCCCGGCGGCACGGTACTCACGGTGACGCCGGGACCGCATCATCTACAGCAGTTTAAAGCCCTGATCTATCGCGACGTGCAGCTGCATGCGCCAGAGCAGAAAACCTACCCGGGCTTCCGGCAGGTGGCGCAGCATACGCTGCGTTATCCGATGGCGCTGACGGGTGGGGCCGCAACGACCCTGCTTCAGATGACGCCTTTTGCGTGGCGGGCGCGGGAGACGGTCTGGGAGACGCTGCAGCAGAGCGAGTCGTTCAGTTGCGATGCTGACTTTACCCTGACGCAGTGGCAGCGCGACTAGCGCGCCTCAACCAGCGTGTTATAGATGCGTTCAAGATCGTCGAGCTGCTGCACCGCGATCAGCAGCCGGCGCTGTTCCAGCTGAATCACCAGAATGCCATCCTCAGAGAGATTCATGCCCTGAATCCGCCGGTAATCAATCCAGACACCGGCATAAAACAACCCGTCGCCCTTCATCAGCAGCGTGGGCCTGCGCAGCCAGAAAAGCCAGAACGCGAGAAAGCTCAGCACCATCAGCAGGGTGGTAGTAAGCTGCGGGCCGTGATGGCTGATGTTATTTCCCAGCAGGATCAGCAGCAGCCCGATAAAAATCAGGCTGTCGATTTTGTGCCGTCGCTGCAGGGCGACCCGTAAGCGGGTGGGCCCGCGTCGACGCGGCAGAATCACCTCGTCATAAAGGGCAAACAGCAGCAGGGCGGCAATGCAGAGCGCGATCAGCGCATCAGTTAATGACATAACATCTGGCCTCAAACGGGGTGAGCTCAGCCGGTTGTGGCTCAGCTCACTACGCTTAAAAGCCGGGCGCCAGCGCGCCCGGCCGGGTGAGATTACAGACCGAGCAGGCCGATCCAGTAACCAAAAATACCGATGGCAAAGAAGCCGACGATAATCCACAGCGCGTTGACCTTACGGCGCAACAGCCACATACAGCCGAAGGTCAGCAGCAGCGGCACGATGCCTGGCATCAGCTGATCGAGGATCGACTGTACCGTGGTGACGGTGGTCTTGCCGGTGGAGTCGGTGATACGCGACACCACCAGCGGGATGTTGACGTGCGTCCACTTGTTCACCAGCGCACCCATCACAAACAGGCCCAGGATCGAGGCGCCCTCCGTGAGTTTCTGCAGAAATCCGCCGCCCATATCGCTGACGATATTGATCCCTTTGCGATAGCCATACGCCACGCCGTAGTAGCGTGTCAGCAGGCGCGCCAGGTTAAACAGCACAAAGAACAGCAGGGGGCCCAGCAGACTGCCGCTCATCGCGATGCCGGCACCCAGTGCGGCAAACACCGGACGCACGGTACCCCAGAAGATCGGGTCGCCGACACCGGCCAGCGGGCCCATCAGACCGACTTTCAGGCCGTTGATCGCACCGTCATCGATAGGCGCGCCGTTGGCACGCTGCTCCTCCATCGCCATGGTGACGCCGAGCACTGGCGCGGCCACATAAGGGTGGGTATTGAAGAACTCCAGATGGCGCTTGATTGCCTGCCTGCGCTCATCGTTATTCTCCGGATAGAGACGGCGGATCACCGGCACCATGGAGAAGCAGAAGCCCAGCGCCTGCATACGTTCAAAGTTCCACGATCCCTGAAACAGGTTCGAGCGCATAAAGACGGCGCGGACGTCACCGGGTGTCAGTTTCTTTTCGACTTTCGTAATATCAACCATGTGATCACCTGTTCCTTAATCGAGTTCGTTATCAAGATCGTTTGCGGCCGCCGGGCCGGAAGGGGCCCCCGCTACACGGTTGTATTTCGGGCTGAGCTGAATGTAGAGCACCGCCATCACCACGCCAATGACCCCCAGCGCCACCAGGTTAAAGTTGGTAAAGGCCGCCGTGACAAAGCCGAGATAGAAGAAGGGCATCAGGTAGCCCGCGCGCATCATGTTGATGACCATGGCGTAACCGACCACCACAATCATGCCGCCCGCGATATTCAGTCCATTGGTGACCACCTCAGGGATCGAACTGAGCAGGGCGTGAACCGCACTGGTGCCGACGGAGATCGCCACAATCAGCGCCGGGATAGCGATACGCATCGCCTGCAGCAGCAGTGCAGAGACATGGATCCAGGAGATAGCGGTGAGGTTACCTTTCTCTGCGGCTTTGTCCGCGGCATGCTGGAAGGCGACGGTCAGGGTTCGCACGATGATGGTCAGCACCTGTCCTGCTGCGGCCAGCGGGATGGCCAGCGCGATACCGGCTCCCACACTCTGACCGCCCGCGATCACCAGAATGGTGGAGATGATGGAGGCGAGAGCGGCATCGGGGGCCACGGCGGCACCGATGTTCATCCAGCCCAGCGCAATCATCTCCAGCGTCCCGCCGATGATAATGCCGGTTTTCATATCCCCCAGCACGATACCAATCAGGGTACAGGCCACCAGCGGGCGGTGAAACTGGAACTCATCCAGAATCGATCCCATGCCGGCAATACAGGCAACAATAAAAATCAGAATAATTTGTAGCGAGGTTATTTCCATCATACTTCTTGTCCTCAGCAGGATAGCGAAAATGAGCCCGGAAACGCAGGCGCAGCAGCTCTTCTGTTACGCGTTAACTTTCGCAATCAGATCCATCATTTTCAGTTTCTGATCGCTGGAAACCTTACGCACTTCCAGTTCGATATGGCGTTCATTCAGTTTGCGGAAGGCGGCGATATCTTTTTCATCCACCGAAACCGCATTGTTGACCTGGGTTTTTCCCTGACGGAACGCCATCCCGCCGATGTTGACAGTTTTAATATCAACACCCTGTTCCACCACACGCAGAACGTCGGTGGGGTTGGTAAACAGCAGCATCACCCGATCCTGACCATACTTCGGGTTATTCCACACCCGAACCATCTTATCGACATCGACCACATGCGCCGTCACGCCGGGCGGTGCGACCTGCGTCAGCAGGGTTTTGCGGACGTGATCCTTTGCCACCTCATCGCTGACCACAATAATGCGCTGAACGTTTGTCTCTTTGGTCCAGCGTGTCGCCACCTGGCCGTGGATCAGGCGATCATCGATACGTGCCAGCCCGATCTTCATATGGTCGCCGGGTGCCATTGGTTTAGCCGGTTGCGCGGGCGCTGCCGGTTTCACGGCGGCGGGCGCGGGTGCCTCCGCTTTGGCTTTCAGGGCTTTAACCCCTTCACGGCCGGTCTCAACCGCCACCGCCACCAGCTCATCAAGCGTGGGGTTGTCATCGCGCGCCATCAGCGTTTCGACCAGCATCGGGATATTGACCCCGGCGATGACCTCATACTGCGGTTTATCCACCACGATACGGCTGGCCGCATTAAACGGACTGCCACCCCAGGTATCGACTAAAAAGAGTATCCCCTGCGTCGTGTCCAGTTTTACCAGCTGCTTTTCATATTTTTCGATCAGTGTTTCTGCATTTTCACCCGGCACAAAATCTATCCAGCCGACGTTCTCCTGCTCACCTAACAGCATTTCTGCCGTTTTAAGCAGTTGTTCCGCTGCCCAGCCGTGAGTACCAATTACTATCGCAATGGTCACGTGCTACCTCCGTTCACTAAAGAAACTCATCTGAGTAAATGGCCCTGTCAGACTCGTTTCGGTTATTTTTAACAGGGTGCTGCCGATGATCGGCTGAGGGCCGAGAATCCTCGGTTAACACCGTTAAGGCGGTTAGGTCGCGATTTATTTTAGAGATCGAAAAAATAAATTTTGTGACACTGGTCAGTTATTTACCCCACGGCAGAACGAGTGAATCGTTTTATGCATACGATCAACCTCATTGCAGATTGTAAAAATAAGAAAATTTTTTGACGCAACTTACCGACCTGATACATTAGCCTTCTGTTTATTACTCAGGAGTGTCGGGCTTCAGCCCACCTTTATGGATCGTCACCGACGTCGCTTAATCTGTTCTTTGCGCCTGCTGGCGCGTCACCTTTCGCCTGACGGCGTTCTCTCTGTTTTCCCGACGACCCGGATGTCACGCCTCGCGGCGCCGACAGACACCGGCTTACTCTTTTCCCTGTTCAGGAGTCATAAATAATGGAATTTTTATTCGACCCCTCAATCTGGGCGGGTTTACTGACGCTTGTCGTACTGGAAATCGTCCTGGGCATCGACAACCTGGTGTTTATTGCCATTCTGGCCGATAAACTGCCGCCTAAGCAGCGTGATAAAGCGCGCCTGATCGGCCTGTCGCTGGCGCTGGTGATGCGTCTGGGTCTGCTCTCACTGATCTCCTGGATGGTTACGCTCACCACACCGCTCTTCAGCGTCGGCAGTTTCAGCTTTGCCGGTCGTGATTTAATCCTGCTGGCCGGGGGCCTGTTCCTGCTGTTCAAAGCGACCATGGAGCTGCACGAAAGGCTGGAAAACCGTCAGCTTGAGGGCGGCGGGAATCGCGGTTATGCCAGTTTCTGGGCCGTGGTGACACAGATTGTGGTACTGGACGCGGTCTTCTCACTGGATGCCGTTATCACCGCCGTGGGTATGGTGAACCACCTGCCGGTGATGATGACCGCCGTGGTGATTGCGATGGGTGTGATGCTGCTGGCGTCCAAACCATTAACCAACTTCGTTAACGCGCATCCGACTGTGGTGGTGCTCTGCCTGAGCTTCCTGCTGATGATCGGTCTGTCGCTGGTGGCAGAAGGCTTTGGTTTCCATATTCCGAAAGGCTACCTCTATGCGGCGATTGGCTTCTCAATCCTGATTGAGCTGTTCAACCAGATTGCGCGCCGGAACTTTATCCGCCATCAGTCAAACCGACCGATGCGCGAGCGCACCGCAGAGGCGATTCTGCGCCTGATGGGCGGTCGCAACCGCGCGCAGACGGCGAGCAGTAACAATGCAGGCAGCAGCGAAGAGTCTGCGCTGGCCGAGGCGATGCCGCAGGAAGCCTTTAAAGATGAAGAGCGCTTCATGATTAATGGCGTACTGACGCTGGCGTCCCGCTCGATCCGCAGCATCATGACGCCGCGCGGCGAGATCTCCTGGGTCGATGCGAACCGTCCGCTGGATGAGATTCGCGATCAGCTGCTGGACACGCCTCACAGCCTCTTCCCGGTCTGCCGGGGCGAGCTGGATGAAATTATCGGTGTGGTGCGGGCGAAAGAGCTGCTGGTGGCGCTGGAGCATGGCGTGGATGTGGCGACGTTTGCAGCGAATACGCCTACCATCGTGGTGCCTGAGACGCTGGACCCGATAAATCTGCTGGGCGTGCTGCGTCGTGCACGCGGCAGCTTCGTCATCGTCACCAATGAGTTTGGCGTCGTGCAGGGGCTGATTACGCCGCTGGACGTTCTGGAAGCGATTGCGGGTGAATTCCCGGATGAAGATGAAACGCCGGAGATCGTGGCTGATGGGGATGGCTGGTTAGTGAAGGGCGGCACCGATCTGCACGCGCTGCAGCAGCTGCTCGACTTCCATGAACTGGTCGATCCGACCGAAGATCACGCCTCGCTGGCGGGTCTGCTGATTGCGCAGAAAGGGCAGTTGCCGCTTCCGGGCGACGTGATTGATATCAGCCCGCTGCACTTTCAGATTATCGAAGCGACGGACTACCGTATCGATCTGGTGCGCGTCACCAAAGATAAGCCACACGATGAGGATGAAGAGGCGTAACGCTTTTCACCGATGGCGATGCGCGGTCTGTTACTGAGGCCGCGCTGACTCTCTCCGACAGCCGCTGCCTGACCGCCGCGGCTGTTTTTTTATCGGTGGCGGCGAAGCCGGCAAAGCGCCAGTGCAGACCGCTTCCGACGCGTCCGATTATGAGGGCTGCCGCACCTCCAGCCGGTGCTGCGTCAGCCAGGCCGGAAAGTCCTCAAGCGGCATCGGACGGGCGAAATAGTAGCCCTGCAGATGATCCACCCCGCGTTCGCACAGATAGGCGGCCTGCTCAGCCGTTTCCACTCCCTCGGCCACCAGGCTGATGTTCAGGCGCTGCGCCAGGGAAATCACCATGTCCGTTACCGTCGCGTTGATCGCGTCCGTGCCGATGGCCGCCGTGAATATCTTGTCGATCTTCAGCACGTCAGGCTGCAAATCCTTCAGATAGGAGAGCGAGCTGTGACCGGTGCCGAAGTCGTCAATCGCCAGCCGCACGCCGATCTCGTGCAGTTGCGCAATCACCGACTGATCGACCACCGGCAGGGCATCCCGCTCGGTCAGCTCGACCACCAGTTTTGGTACCGGATTGGCGGGCCACCAGAGGTTCTGCAGATCCTGCAGGATGGCACGGTCACGGAAATGGCTGGCAGCAACGTTAATGGCGATATGGAAGTCGCGGTCATCCGGTAGCTGGGGTAACTGCCTGACCACCTCATTCAGCACAAAGCGGGTCAGCGGCTTAATCAGGTTCTGACGTTCGGCCAGCGGGATGAAAACATCCGGTGCAATCCAGCCCTGGCGGGGATTATGCCAGCGCAGCAGCAGCTCGATGCCATCGCACTCGCCGCTGCGGCTGTTGATCAGCGGCTGACAGTAAACCATAAACTCATTAGCCGTGATGCCATAACTGATTTGCCAGCTCAGGCTCATCCGATTCGCGGTCGCCAGCCAGACAATGTAACCCATCAGCAGACTGAGTAGCAGCGCCAGCGGCAGTTGCGAGGGCAGGGTTGCCAGCGCCAGTCGGGTCGGTGAGGGGCCATAGAGCGTCAGGGTAAAAGGGTAACGCAGCGAGCCCTGCTCATAGCTCACCTCATCGTCCGAGGGTACGGTCGGCTCAATAAGGGGGTTACCATACTCCAGACTCTGACCATTAACATTGAACACGGCGCGCTCCACCCAGGGCAGCTGTGGTTCGAGCACATAGTTGCTCATCATCTCGATGTTAATCACCTGCAGAATACCGGCGCGGTTATCGAGGCTTCTGGGTGTCCAGAGCAGCAGAACCGGCGAGCCTTTCAGCAGGTATTGGTCGGTCGTCAGGGTCATGCGCTGGTTGTTGAAGGCTAAATCGGGGTAGGTCTGGCTGAAGGGAATGGCGCGAGGCCCGTATATACTGGAGCAGTAGATGCTGTCGTTATCCACCAGCAGAATCGCCCGGACGGTCTGCAGAGAAGCGATTTTTTCAATCAGCGGAAAGCGAACCTCCTGACAGGTGACGCCGACCAGACCCAGCGTGTTATTGGCTGAGACTTCCAGCGGCGAGAACATCCGGTCAAAGCGCATAATTGCTTTGTCGGCAAAATCCATTGCCTGCTGCTCAATACGTGACTTCTCTTCGATATAGCGAAAGGCCAGTGTGAGTATCAGCACTACGGTGGCGATTGACAGTGCAATAAGCAAACGCTTTCGTCTGAATTGTCCAACTAATTGCTGGGCCATATACATCAGTATCCACCTTCCCTAAAGCCAGAAAAAAGCAAAAAATATCGGGGTTAATATCGGCACGGCCCCATTAATATTGAGGCCGGAATGCAGAAAAGCGGGTCTGGATAGCTGCACAGGCCGGACGGCTGCGCGGAAAATACTCTACCGTGTAAACCTGCGCTGAGATAGCGCAGTATGCGGATTTAATTACGTTTGCACGTTATTTGAACGTTTAAACGTTACGCTTAATCACACTGGACTTTAATGGCCAGACCGCCGCGGGAGGTTTCACGATATTTGGCATTCATGTCCTTGCCGGTTTCATACATCGTCTCGATAACCTTATCCAGTGAGACGCGCGGTTCACTGGTGCGGCGCAGGGCCATACGCGCGGCGTTAATCGCTTTGACAGAGGCGATAGCATTACGCTCAATGCAGGGCACCTGAACCTGTCCGGCCACCGGGTCACAGGTCAGACCCAGGTTATGTTCCATGCCAATCTCAGCCGCCACGCAGACCTGCTCCGGGCTGCCGCCCAGCAGCTCTGCCAGCCCGGCCGCCGCCATGGAGCAGGCAACGCCGACTTCACCCTGGCAGCCCACTTCTGCGCCTGAGATGGAGGCGTTCATCTTATAGAGCACGCCAATCGCCCCCGAGGCGAGGAAGTAACGCAGGAAGATATCGGGCGTTACGGGTTCGATAAAGTGATCATAGTAGGCGAGCACCGCAGGCACGATACCGCAGGCACCGTTCGTCGGGGCGGTCACCACCCGGCCGCCCGCTGCGTTCTCTTCATTGACGGCCAGCGCAAACATGTTGATCCAGTCGATCACAATCATCGGGTCGCTGGAGTGTTTGGTTGAGGAGGTGAGCAGGCGCCGCAGCGACGCAGCGCGGCGTGGCACACGCAGGGGACCGGGCAGGACGCCCTCAGTGTTCAGACCGCGATCGATACAGGCCTGCATCGTCTGCCAGATCGTGGCGAAGTAAGCGTGGATCTCTTCGCAGCTGTGCAGCGCCAGCTCATTTTTCATCACCAGGCCCGAGAGTGACAGACCGGTTTCACGGCAGTGCACCAGCAGATCTTTGGCGGAGTGGAACGGCCACGGCACCGAAACCTCATCCAGTGTCGACTGCCCGAAATGCTCTTCATCAACAATAAATCCGCCACCGACTGAATAGTAAGTTTTCGACAGGATCAGCAGGTCGCCTGCAAAGGCCAGCAGGCGCAGGCCATTTTCATGCAGCGAGAGGTTCTCACTGCGAAATACCATGCCGCCTTCGCGCGGGAAGTCGACTTCGTGTGCACCTTTCGCCACCCGCAGTCGCTCACGCTGCTCAACGTCTTTGATAAAGGCGGGGATCGCATCAATATCGACGGTGTCCGGCGATTCGCCCGCCAGACCCATAATGATGGCGATGTCGGTGTGGTGACCCTTGCCGGTCAGCGACAGAGAACCGTAGACATCCACAGCGATCCGGGTGACCTCCTGCAGCTTTCCCTGTTCGCACAGCAAGTCCACAAACTGTTTACCCGCTTTCATCGGGCCGACAGTATGCGAACTCGAGGGGCCGATGCCCACTTTGAACATGTCGAAAACACTAATCACAGGTGACACTCCTCACAATTATTCTCACTCTGCCGGGGCAGTTTATGGCGCTAATAGTAATGGTCATGCATCGGAAAAGAGCAGCTTTTCGCATGAAATAAACTTATCAAAACCGATAGAAAATATTATAGCGCGGCCCGCCAGGGGAATGACGGGCTTCCGGGAGGATCGTGCGGGAAAAGGGGTCAGAAAGCGATCTGCGTGCTCAGTGCGCGAATAATGCCGGCGGTCATCCCCCACACAAGGTAATCCTGATAGCGCGACAGCCAGACCGGGTGCCGGACACCGGCCCGATGCACCTCCAGCGAACTGTAGCGGCTGAGCTGTAACGCCTCAGCCAGCGGCATCTCAAAGGCGCTGCGCACCTCATCCGGGTTAAGAGTTAAGCGCAGATTGGCCGGAATGATCCCCAGCACCGGCGTTACCTGAAAGCCGGTACTGCTGGTCACCGCAGGCAGCGAACCGAGTATCTCGACCTGCTGCGGTTCAATGCCCACTTCTTCATGAGCCTCGCGCAGTGCTGTGGCGATCAGCGAGGCGTCGTCGTCATCCTGCATTCCGCCGGGAAAGGCGACCTGTCCGGCATGTTTGCGCAGGGCGTGCGAGCGCTGCGTCAGCAACAGGCCCGGCTCAGGCCGCGCCACAATCGGCACCAGGACAGCCGCATGACGGCCAGAGAGGCGCTGCGTGGTGCGCGCCGGCTGCTGCAACAGAAAGCGGCAGCGAAAAGTCTCAAGCGTCAGAGCCAACTGAACCTCCCGATTGTTCCAGTGCCGGTAAGATCCGGCTCACTTTGTCCAGCGTCTCCTGATATTCCGCGTGCGGATCGCTGTCTGCCACCAGGCCGCCACCGGCAGCACAGTAGAGCTGCTGGCCCTCAGCAATCAGGGTGCGAATGGTGATGCTGCTATCCATCCGCCCACAGAGGCTGAGATAGCCAATGCTGCCGCACCAGGCATTGCGCCGCTGGGGCTCCAGCTCATCGATGATCTCCATGGCCCGGATCTTGGGCGCGCCGGTAATCGAGCCTCCCGGAAAACAGGCCCGCAGCAGGTCGGTGGCCTGCAGATGATCGGGCAGCCGCGCACGAACCGTACTCACCAGATGATGCACGGCGGGAAAGGGTTCCACCTCAAACAGTGCCGGCACGCTAACGGAGCCGGGCTGCGCCACGCGGCCAATGTCATTACGCAGTAAGTCGACGATCATCAGGTTCTCGGCCCGATCTTTCTCCGCATGGCGCAGCGCCTCCGCCTGCTGCGCATCCGCTACCGGGTCAGCGCAGCGAGGCCGGGTTCCCTTAATCGGTCGGGTTTCGATCTGCCGGTTATTCAGCGAGAGGAAACGCTCCGGCGACAGGCTGAGGATGGCACTCTCCGGCAGGCGAAGAAAAGCGCTGAACGGCGCACGGTTAGCGTCATTCAGCTGACAGAACGCCTGCCACTCATCTCCCTGATAAGCCGCCTGAAAACGCTGTGCCAGATTAACCTGGTAGCAGTCACCGGCCTGGATATAGTCCTGAACCGCCGCGAAGCGGGCGGCATAGTCGGCGTAGCTCAGATTAGAGCGCCAGCCGCTGGTCAGTGAAAAGGGCAGCGCCTCACGCGCGGGCCACTGTGTCAGCCAGGCGAGCCGCGCCTGCGCCGCCTCCAGCGCCACCAGGGTCAGGGTCTGCTGATGGTGATCGGCAATCAGCGCCCAGTCATAGATCCCTACGGCCATATCGGGCGTGATGAGGTCGGCCTCAGCCCTGGCGGGCAGCGTTTCAAACCGGCGGCCCAGGTCGTAGCCAAACAGACCCAGCGCGCCGCCCTGAAACGGCAGCGCCTCACTGGCGGCAGGCGTCACGCCCAGCGCATCGCACTGCTGCTGCACCAGCAGCAGAGGGTCGGCGGCCGATTCACGAGTGCCACTGTGATCGCTGATCGAGGTGATCGCCCCACGTGTCACCAGGGTGGCGCGGGGATTAGCCGTCAGAATATCAAAGCGGTTATAGCTGTGGCTGGCCTGGGCGGAGGAGAGCAGCATTGCCCAGGGCTGATGGGCAATGGGGGCAAAACGCCGGGTCAGCGCATCCGGGGTATAATCAAGCGTAAGGGTTTCAACAATCATCGGGCAGAAAAATCAGCAAGCAAAGAGGCGGTCAGACTGACATATTTTTTCCTGACTGGCACCTGTTAGTTCCGCGTGGGATACTGTCTGACCCAACACAGGAGTAGAACATGTTTACAGGATTACCGGCGCTCTCTCATGAGCAGCAGCAGCAGGCCGTCGAGCGTATTCAGGAATTGATGGCAGGGGGTTTATCGAGTGGTCAGGCCATCGCCCAGGTGGCGCAGGAGATCCGGCAGACTCACTCGGGCGAGCAGATCCGGGCGCTCTTCGACGACGAAGATGACGAAAACGAAGAAGAATAACGCCCGCTCTGCTTAACGTGCCGCGATAATTTTTATCTCAATTTTGTACTTTGGATTTAACAGCCCGGCCTGAACCGTACAGCGCACCGGTGCATTACCGGGAGAGACCCAGGCGTCCCAGGCGCGGTTCATGGCAGGGAAATCAGCCTTATCCACCAGAAACAGTGTGGCATCAAGAATTTTGCTTTTGTCACTGCCGAGGCGCGTCAGCATCGCATCAATCACCGCCAGCGCATTGGCTGTCTGCGCTTCGGCGTCGGCGTCCAGGTTTTCCGGCACGCTGGTGTAGTAGATCGTGTCATTGTGAATCACGGCTTCGGACATACGGTGTTCCGGGTCAATACGGGTAATACTCATCGGCTTCTCCCTGAATAAAGTGGGAGGTAGCCTGCCATATTCGCCGCATCGCTGTCACCCCTCACAGGCAGCGCTTAACAATCGCCTGCCTGTCCGCCATCACCTGAGGTGCCATCCGGAAGGTGGTAAAATATTTTACCTCTGCCCCTCGCCCGTGAGGCGAGACATCCGCAAAGATTGAATCCTCCCAGGTAAACACGCTGATCGCACTGCCGCTGGGCCGGGTATGGGTCGTGTCATCGCGGGCAACCACGCTGGTCGTGGACCAGCCGCGATAAATGCAGTCGCTGAGTTGAGGAACGGTGCGGGTGCTCTGGCCCTGAAAGAGGGGTTGCTGCAGGCGCGCCTGATCGGGGGTGGGGGCCTGACAGCTGCAGAGCAGCAGCACGCCAGTCAGAGAGCCGATGCGGAAAGTATTCATAGCAATCCTCCGCCTGATTCAGGCAGTCGGGTTAAGGCCATCTGCTTAACGCAGCCTGAAGGCGACGATAAGCCAGTCTCAGCACGTCAGCTTACGGGTGCCACATCCCAACGGTAAGCCGGTTTAATCATTATAATCCGGGCGGTTATTTCCTGCGGTTATCCTCTGCATTTGCTAACTGCGTCACAGGCTTTAGCGGGCAGGCGGGGACGGAATGGGGCAGCAGCCGGCTGGAGAGGCGCGGGAATGCAGGACAGGCCAGGCGTAAAAATGGTATAAATCAGCGAAATATCGCGCCACAGGATGAGGATGAGCACATGGCGAATACGCAGTATCTGTTTTGGGTGATGGCGGGCGCACTGACGCTGCTGTTTATTGTGATATCGGCCTTTGTTGGTCTCTCTAAAGGCAGTAAGCAGGGTTTTATCACCTTTGCTCTGCTGTTTATTGCCATGCTGGCGGGCGCGTTTTATATCCGTCACTAGCACAGCGCGGCGTCACCTCGCGATCGTTTTCAATCTGTTACAACGATCTTACGCCTGGCTCACAGTTCACAAGGAAACTCAGCGGCCCCCGGCGCCGGTTAACTATGATCAGATCAAATAGCAGTGCTGCTATTTATCACCGGAGGTAATTATGTCTGAACGTCCAGATTACGATGAGCCATTGCCAGATGATGCTGAGATCTACCCGGAAGATGAAGAAGAGGATGAGGAAGACGATCCGACCGTAAGGGATGTCTGACACCGGTCGCCCCCTCTGCTAACACCGCAAAACCGCCTGTGCGCCGTTTTGCGGTTCTTTATTTTCGCAGCAGATTCATGCGCGAAGAAAATCGCATTAAATCCGCGCTTAAATAATTTTCCGCACGCACAACGTTAATTAAACCCGCGTCTCTTCCGTCGTCACTGTGTTATTTCCTCTCCGTTCCTTCTCCGCATTCACGATCACCGTGAATTACATGTTCAGTGGATGTGACTTTATGCCGCAGGGGAAGCCTTAACAGCATATTCAGGAGGAGGTGCTGGCTGTAGGAGAACTGACCATTTCTGCATAAGTGACTGATAAACCAGTTTTTTGCTTTGCCTGTACAATACTGACATAATTACAGTGTTTTTGCCGTTCTTAGTGAGGGTATGTGGCAGACGATTTTGCAGTGGATGGCGCACTGGCGCTGGGTATTCCGGGTTTTAAGCCGCGGGAAGCACAACGCGAGATGGCGCAGGCGGTCTCTGAAGCCGTAAAAGAGCAGGGTGAACTGGTCGTCGAAGCCGGTACAGGTACCGGTAAAACTTACGCTTATCTGGCACCCGCCTTACGGGCCAATAAAAAAGTGATTGTCTCGACCGGATCCAAAGCGCTGCAGGATCAGCTCTATGGGCGCGATCTGCCCACCATGGTCAGGGCGCTGAAGTTCAAAGGCAAAACCGCGCTGCTGAAAGGCCGCTCTAACTACCTCTGTCTGGAACGCATGGAACAGCAGTCGATGGCGGGTGGCGATCTCACCGCGCAGGCGCTCACCGATATGGTGACGCTGCGCAGCTGGTCATCACAGACTGAAGATGGCGACATCAGCAGCTGCGCGGGCGTGACCGAAGACAGCCCGGTCTGGCCGCTGGTCACCAGCACCAACGATAACTGCCTGGGCACCGACTGCCCGCGTTACAAAGAGTGCTTTGTGGTGAAGGCGCGAAAGCGCGCCATGGACGCGGATGTGGTGGTGGTGAACCACCATCTTTTTCTCGCCGACCTGGTGGTCAAAGAGGGCGGTTTTGGGGAACTGATCCCTGAAGCGGATGTGATGATCTTCGACGAAGCTCATCAGCTGCCCGACATCGCCAGCCACTATTTTGGCCAGCAGCTCTCCAGCCGTCAGTTACTCGACCTCGCCAAAGATATCATCATCGCCTACCGCACCGAGGTGCGCGATGCCCAGCAACTGCAGAAATCCGCTGACCGTCTGGCGCAGTGTGCGCAGGACTTTCGCCTGTCATTGGGCGATCCCGGCTATCGCGGGAATCTGCGTGAGCTGCTGAGCGACAACGCTATTCTGCGGATGTTTACTCTGCTGGATGATGCACTCGAACTCTGTTACGACGTCATCAAGCTCTCTCTGGGACGTTCAGCCCTGCTGGATGCCGCTTTTGAGCGCGCCGCGCTCTATCGTACCCGTCTGAAACGGCTGCGGGCCATCAACGAGCCGGGCTACAGCTACTGGTATGAATGTACCTCACGTCACTTTATTCTGGCGCTGACGCCGCTCTCGGTCGCGGAGCGTTTTCGTGAAGTGATGGATAACCGTAAAGCCGCGTGGATCTTTACCTCAGCCACCCTGGCAGTGGATGAGAAGGTGGCGCACTTCTCGGAACGGCTGGGTGTCAATGCGGCAAAAAGCCTGATCCTCAACAGCCCGTTCGACTTTGCGAAGCAGGCGCTGCTCTGCGTGCCGCGCAATCTGCCGGAGCCTAATCGGCCGGGGGGCGCCCGCCAGCTGGCCGCCATGATGAAGCCGCTGATTGATGCCAACAAAGGTCGCTGCTTCTTCCTCTGTACTTCACACCTGATGATGCGTGAACTGGCGGCCGAATTTCGCGCCTCCATGACGCTGCCGGTGCTGGTACAGGGTGAAACCAGCAAAGGCCAGTTGCTGCAGCAGTTTATTGAAAAGGGGAATGCGCTGCTGGTCGCGACCAGCAGTTTCTGGGAAGGGGTGGATGTGCGCGGGGATGCCCTGTCGCTGGTGATCATCGACAAGTTGCCTTTCACCTCACCGGAAGATCCGCTGCTGAAAGCCCGGATGGAAGATTGCCGGATTCGCGGCGGCGATCCCTTTGCGGATGTGCAGTTGCCGGATGCGGTGATCACCCTGAAGCAGGGCGTGGGACGGTTAATCCGTGACACCGACGATCGCGGCGTGCTGGTGATATGCGATCAACGTCTGGTGTCACGCCCTTACGGCGCGCTGTTCCTGAACAGTCTGCCGCCGACGCCGCGCACACGGGACATCCGTCGCGCCATCGCCTTTATCCGCCAGCAACCCGAACCAGACGCATAATTCTGTGCTAAGATGCGCGCCGTTTTCTTTCTTCTGAGGTAGTCATGTCAGCCCGAATTTTAGCGCTGGATACGGCGACAGAAGCCTGTTCAGCCGCACTGCTGAATCAGCAACAGATCGATGCCCGATTCGAAATCGCCCCGCGCGATCACACCCAGCGTATTTTGCCGCTGGTCGAAGAGCTCCTGCTCGCCGGTCAGCTGGAACTGACCGATCTGGACGCGCTGGCCTTTGGGCGCGGCCCCGGCAGCTTTACCGGCGTCCGTATCGGTATTGGTATTGCGCAGGGTCTGGCACTGGGCGCCGCCCTGCCGATGATCGCGGTCTCGACGCTGGCGACGATGGCGGAAGGGGCGTGGCGTCTGCACGGCGCCCGTCGCGTACTGACCGCGATTGATGCGCGAATGGGTGAAGTCTATTGGGCAGAGTATCAGCGGGATGAGCAGGGGCGCTGGCAGGGTGAAGCCAGCGAAAGCGTGCTGACGCCCGAGGCGGCAGTGGCCAGAATGCAGGCGCTTACCGGTGAGTGGATGACCGCCGGCACCGGCTGGGAAGCCTTCCCGGCATTGCAGCAGGGGCACGCACTGACGCTGACCGCCAGTGAGGTTACCCTGCCTGCCGCACAGGATATGCTGCCGCTGGCGACGCTGGCGCTGGCGGACGGCGATACCCTGCTGCCGGAAACGGCGGAGCCGACCTACCTGCGCAATGAAGTTGCCTGGAAAAAGTTACCTGGCCGCTAAGTCGCACGCAACTTATTGTTATGCGTCCAGTCTAAGACTTTACCTAACGGGAGAGCGTCTATGTCGTCAATGTGTGGTAAAGGGCTTTCAGGTCTGCTGCTGACCTGTGTGCTGGTTTTAACGGGTTGTGTCTCTATTCCTGACACGCTGCAGGGCAGTTCCCCTCAGCCTCAGCAGGATCTGTTGCGTGTGATGAATGACCCTGCTATCTATATCGGCCAGGAGTCGCGCTTTGGCGGGAAGGTGGTGAACGTCATCAACCTGAACGGCAAAACCCGACTGGAGATTGCGGCACAGCCACTGGATGAGAGCGCCAGACCGCGTCTGGGCGCGGCATCAGTCGGCCGGATCTATGCTGACATCCACGGTTTTGTTGATCCGGTGGATGTCAGAAATCAGTATGTCACGGTGCTGGGCACGCTGAAAGGCACGGAGCAGGGCAAAATCGGCGAGGCAGATTACAAATTTGCCGTCATCGATGTGCGCGGTTATCAGCGCTGGCGTCTCGCCCAGCAGGTGACTGCACCGCCACAACCCATGGACCCCTGGATCTGGTACGGCCCGACCCGCCATCGCGGGGGATACTGGGGACCCAATCCCTACTGGGGCATGGTTAACAGTGGCCCGACCGAGGTGCAGACCATACTGACCGAGTAGCGGTACGATCTTCTCTTCAGCCCGGTCGCGGTGCTCGCTGCCGGGCTTTTTATTTGTCTGTTTTCACAGCACGAATTTTAGTGATGGACTTCGCAACCTCAACATGCCGAAACAGGCAAACTGGTACAATCAGTTAAAATATTGTTAACAAACCAGATTGGCTGAGGCGGCGATGGAAATACAACATAATTATCGGGGTGGATCCTTGAATAAGGTTTGGCTGAAACGCTACCCGGCAGATGTGCCTGCCGAAATAAGTGCAGATCGTTATACCTCGCTGGTGGATCTGTTTGAGCAGGCCGCAAAACGCTACGCCGATCAACCCGCTTTCCTGAACATGGGTCAGAAAATGAGTTATCGCCAGCTGGAGGAAAAGAGCCGCGCCTTTGCCGCCTATCTTCAGCATGAACTGGGCCAGAAGGCGGGTGACCGGGTGGCGCTAATGATGCCTAACCTGCTCCAGTATCCGGTGGCCCTGTTTGGTGTGCTGCGCGCGGGAATGGTGGTGGTCAATGTCAATCCGCTCTACACGCCGCGAGAGCTGAAACATCAGCTTAACGACAGCGGCGCCAGCGCCATTGTTATCGTCTCCAACTTCGCGCACACGCTGGAAAAGGTGGTGGCGGAAACCGCGGTCCGTCACGTTATCCTGACCCGGATGGGCGACCAGCTCGCCCCCATTAAAGCGACGCTGGTGAATTTCGTCGTCAAATATGTCAAAAAGCTGGTGCCGAAATACCATCTGCCGGGCGCTATCTCATTCCGTCAGGTGCTGGAAGTGGGGGCGACGCTGGATTATCGCCGTCCGACCGTGTCGAATGACGATCTCGCCTTCCTGCAATATACCGGCGGCACCACCGGGGTGGCTAAAGGGGCGATGCTGACGCATCGCAACATGCAGGCGAATCTTGAGCAGACAAAAGCGACCTACGGTAAACTGCTGCGTGACGGCAAAGAGTGTGTTGTCACCGCGTTGCCGCTCTATCACATCTTTGCATTAACGGTGAACGGGTTACTTTTTCTTGAGCTGGGCGGTCAGAATCTGCTGATCACCAATCCGCGTGATATTCCGGGCTTCGTCAAAGAGCTGAGTAAGTTTCCGTTTACCGCCATCACCGGGGTCAACACGCTGTTTAACGCGCTGCTGAACGATGAGCAGTTTTCGAAACTCGATTTCTCCACGCTGCGGCTTTCTGCTGGCGGCGGGATGGCGGTGCAGAAGGTGGTGGCTGAACGCTGGGAAAAGCTGACCGGTCACTACCTGCTGGAAGGTTACGGCCTGACGGAGTGTTCACCGCTGGTTTCGGTCAATCCCTACGACATCAGCTGTCATACCGGCAGTATCGGCCTGCCGGTGCCCTCGACCGATGTGCTGATCCTGGATGAAGCGGGAAATGAAGTAGCACCGGGCGAGCCGGGCGAGCTTTGCATCAGCGGCCCGCAGGTGATGCTGGGTTACTGGCAGCATCCGGAAGCGACGGCGGAAGTCCTGAAAAATGGCTGGCTCCACAGCGGTGATATTGTTACCGTTGATCATGAAGGCTTTATTCGCATCGTCGACCGTAAAAAAGATATGATTCTGGTGTCAGGCTTTAATGTCTACCCGAATGAAATCGAAGATGTGCTGATGCAGCACCCGAAAGTGCGCGAAGCCGCGGCCATCGGGGTTCCCAGCGATCTTTCCGGTGAGGCGGTCAAAGTCTGCATCGTAAAAAAAGAGGCGTCGCTGACGAAGGAGGAGGTGCTGGATCACTGTCGCCGTCAGCTGACCGGCTACAAGGTGCCCAAAATCATTGAGTTTCGTGATGAGCTCCCTAAAACCAACGTTGGCAAGATCCTGCGGCGTGAGCTGCGCGATGAGGTGAAATCCGGCACCCGCTGAATCCGGATAAGAATTGAGGTTGAACGCCGGCATGTCCGGCGTTTTTATTGTTTTTAACATGGAGCGCCGCGCGGAGTCTGCTGCGGTGGAAATCAGACGTGAACTATTCCCTTATCGACCAGGATGATCAACTGGCAGACGTGTGCCAGAAAGCGCGCCAGCACGCGGCGGTAGCACTGGATACCGAGTTTGTGCGTACCCGCACGTATTACCCTCAGCTTGGCCTGATCCAGCTGTTTGACGACGAACAACTGGTGCTGATAGACCCGCTCAACATCCGCGACTGGTCACCTTTTGTGGCGCTGCTGACCGACACCGCCGTGACCAAATTCCTGCATGCGGGCGGCGAAGATCTGGAGGTGTTCCTGCACCGTTTTGGCGTGCTGCCGACACCGATGATCGACACCCAGATTCTGGCGGCCTTCTCCGGACAGCCGCTCTCCTGGGGCTTCGCCGCGATGGTGGCGCACTTCACTCAGGTTGAACTCGATAAAAGCGAATCACGCACCGACTGGTTAGCCCGCCCCCTGACGGCGCGCCAGTGTCTCTATGCGGCGGCAGACGTTCACTACCTGCTGCCGATTGCCCGTCAGCTCATGGTCAAAACGGAAGAGGCGGGCAACATGGCGGCTGCACTCAGCGAGTGCGATAACCTCTGTCAGCGCCGTCTGGACAGTCTGGCCCCGGAAGAGGCCTGGCGTGATATCACCAACGCCTGGCAACTGCGTCCGCGTCAGCTGGCGGCGCTACAGCGCCTGGCGGCCTGGCGTCTGACGCTGGCGCGTGAAAAGGATATGGCGGTTAACTTTGTGGTGCGCGAAGAAAACCTGTGGAAGGTGGCGCGCTTTATGCCGGGTTCGCTGGGCGAACTCGATCATCTGGGGCTGTCAGGACACGAAATTCGTTTTCACGGCAAAACGCTGGTCGCGCTGGTGGCGGAAGCGGCGGCACTGGCGGAGAGTGAATTACCGGCTCCGCTGGGAAATCTGATCGACCATCCGCACTACAAATCGGTCTTCAAAGCGATGAAGGCGCTGGTGCAGCAGGTCAGTGAGCAGAGTGGCTTCAGTCAGGAGTTACTGGCGTCACGCCGTCAGATTAATCAGGTGCTGAGTCAGCACTGGGGCCTTAAGCCGCAGGGGCGTCCACCGGAGTTACTGACCGGATGGCGGGGCGAACTGCTGAAACCCGGCATCAATGAGATCCTGGCGGGTTGCTGACCGGATAAATTTCCCCTGCCACTGCGCAGGGGAAATTCAGGCTGCGGTCAGAATCATTTAGTCACGTCTTCCGTTTCCGGAAGCGTCACGTTCAGCTCCAGAATCGAGATATCATCACCTTTCTGATCGAGCTGTACCGTGACCATCTCTGGATCGATCTTCACATATTTGCAAATCACTTCCAGAATGTCGCGCTTAAGTTGCGGAAGATAGTGGGGCTCACTGTCGCCCCTTCTCCGTTCTGCCACGATAATCTGCAGCCTTTCCTTGGCTATGTTGGCAGTGTTCTTCTTCCGGGATAAAAAGAAATCAAGTAATGCCATGGTTTATCCCCCGAACAGGCGTTTCAGGAAACCCTTCTTCTCTTCTTCAATAAAGCGGAAGGGGCGTACTTCACCGAGCAACCGTTCAACGGTATCGGCATAGGCTTTGCCAGCATCAGATTCACCGTCCAGGATCACCGGTTCGCCCTGGTTGGAGGCACGTAACACCGACTGATCTTCCGGGATGACGCCGACCAGAGGAATGCGCAGGATTTCCAGCACATCTTCCATGCTCAGCATATCGCCACGGCTGACGCGACCCGGGTTGTAGCGGGTCAGCAGCAGGTGCTCTTTTACCGGCTCCTGACTGTTTTCTGCGCGACGGGATTTAGAGGAGATGATGCCGAGGATACGGTCGGAGTCACGGACTGAAGAGACTTCCGGGTTGGTGGTGATGATGGCTTCATCGGCAAAGTAGAGCGCCATCAGGGCGCCGGTTTCAATCCCTGCCGGTGAGTCGCAGACGATGAAATCAAACTCCATCGCGGCCAGATCGTTCAGGACTTTTTCAACGCCTTCACGGGTCAGCGCATCTTTGTCACGGGTCTGTGACGCAGGCAGAATGTAGAGCTGCTCGGTGCGTTTGTCGCGGATCAGCGCCTGGTTGAGAGTGGCATCGCCCTGAATCACATTGACGAAATCGTAGACCACACGGCGCTCACAGCCCATGATCAAATCCAGATTACGCAGACCGATATCGAAGTCAATCACGACCGTTTTCTTGCCTTTCTGCGCTAAACCGGTGGCGATGGCCGCGCTTGACGTGGTCTTCCCAACGCCCCCTTTACCGGATGTAACTACAATAATGCGTGCCATAAATGTTGATTTCCTTAACAAAAGAAAAGGGGCCTAATTAAGTGTCTGGATAGTCAGCGCGCCATCCTGCAGGCACAGGCGCGCCGCTTTACCAAAAAATTCTTGCGGGATCTGATCCATGATCCAGTACTCCCCGGCAATCGAAACCAGCTCCGCGGCCAGGTTAGTACAGAATATCTGGCAGTTGCGGTCACCGCTGGCACCCGCCAGGGCGCGACCGCGCATCATGCCGTAAATGTGAATATTGCCATCAGCAACCAGTTCGGCACCGGCGCTGACGCTGCTGGTGATGATCAAATCGGCATCACGTGCATAAATCTGCTGGCCTGAGCGCACCGGCGTGTTCACGATGCGGGTTTTCGCGGCCACCGCTTCCGCTGCCACCGGCTGTGGTTCAGGCACAGCGGCAGGGGCAGGCGCCTGGGGCCTGGCCTCTTTGCCTTCTGCCAGCACCGGCAGACCGGCACGAGCTATCATGCGTTTCAGCGCCTCATCCTTGCAGCCGCTTACGCCAACAATGCGTAAGCCGGTGGCAAGAATCGCCTGCTGCAACTGCTTCCAGTTAACATCGGCACTCAGGGTGGCAACGTTAAGCACCACCGGGGCGTTTTTCAGGAAGTCCGGAGCCTGGTCAATCTTGTCCTGAAGTGCCTTGCGAATCACCGCCGGGTCATGGTGATGCAAATGGACGACAGACAGGGTGAAACTGCTACCTTTGAATTCGATTGGCGTTTGCGACATCTGTCCCGACTCAGTCCTGTTTTCACTACCGTCAGCCAGGCGATGATAAAATCGTCACTGAAGCGCTAACGGTGAATATTCGAAGTTCTGCAAGCATGTTATAGTTACAGCTATATTCAGACAAGCCTCAACCCCGGTTAATTCGAGTAAAAAATATGTTTTGTGTGATCTACAGAAGCCCGTTACGTGACCAGACTTATCTCTATGTTGAAAAAAAGGACGATTTCTCCCGCGTGCCGGAGGAATTGCTGAAAGGGTTTGGCAAGCCGCAGCTGGCGATGGTGCTAAAGCTGGCGGGGCGCGACAGGCTGGCAAATGCGGATATCAATAAAGTTAAGCAGGGATTGAGCGAGCAGGGCTATTATTTGCAGATTCCACCGCCGATCGAAAGTCTGCTGAAAATTCATTTAGAGGCCGATAAAAAAGTTTAACTCGGATTCTTCTGTAAATATAAATCCTGCCGTCGCGATTCTGTCAGGATAATATTGCTTTGAGGCTGCGCAGAATTAACGGCGCAGCTTATCTGTTTTCACTCTCATTAAATTTCCTGCCCGGCTTTTTCTCCTTATTTGTACGATTATTCAGCACTTCGGCGGCGCTGTTTACGCTTTTTGACAAATTCCGCACCCCGGACCGTTAAAAGGATCTTATTATCTCGCCATGAGGCTGGCACATCGACCAGCGCAAAAGCAAACATCAACCCGCCAGCAGTGCTGGCATCACACCTAACCTGAACAGGGGATGAGCATGTATCAGCATCGTAACTGGCAAGGCGCTCTGTTAGATTTTCCGGTCAGCAAAGTGGTTTGCGTCGGCAGTAACTACGCAAAACACATCAAAGAGATGGGGAGCGTCACCCCAACAGAACCGGTGATCTTCATCAAGCCGGAAACGGCGCTCTGTGATCTGCGTCAGCCACTCTCTATCCCGGATGCGTTTGGCGAAGTGCATCATGAAGTTGAACTGGCCGTGCTGATTGGCGCAACCCTGAAACAGGCAACCGAAGAGCATGTGGCGAAGGCGATCGCAGGCTATGGTGTGGCGCTGGATCTGACGCTGCGTGACCTGCAGGCCGGGCTGAAAAAAGCGGGCCAGCCGTGGGAAAAATCGAAAGGCTTCGACAATGCCTGCCCCATCTCCGGTTTTATCCCGGTCGCGGAGTTCAGCGACGATCCGCAGAATGTGGAGCTTAAACTGCTGGTGAACGGTGAAGTGCGTCAGCAGGGCAGCACGGCCGATATGATTCATAAAATTCTGCCGCTGATTGCCCACATGAGTCGCTACTTCACCCTGCGCGCCGGCGATGTGATTCTGACCGGTACGCCGGAAGGGGTGGGTCCGATGCGGGCGGGCGATCAGCTCGAAGTCTCTCTGGCGGGGCACGGGATCAGCACGCGCGTGCTCTAAAGACTTGCATCACCACCGCATAGGCTTTATAAGGTGCGGTTTAGGCACACTGCGGACAATCATCATGACTGACACCCCTTTCTGGCAACATAAACGCCTGGCACAAATGAGCGATGAGGAATGGGAATCCTTATGTGATGGATGCGGCCAGTGCTGCCTGAACAAGTTGCAGGATGCCGACACGGATGAGATCTATTTCACTAACGTCGCCTGCAACCAGCTCAATATCAAAACCTGCCAGTGCCGCAACTATGAGCGCCGCTTCGAGTTTGAAGAGGATTGCATCAAGCTGACGCGTGAAAATCTGACTACCTTCAACTGGCTGCCTCGCACCTGCGCCTACCGGTTGCTGGGCGAGGGCAAGGGCTTACCGGCCTGGCATCCGCTGCGCGCCGGCTCGAAAGCCCAGATGCACGCGCAGCGTATTTCGGTGCGCTACATTGCGGTTCGTGAAAGTGAAGTGCGGGACTGGGAAGATCACATTATTGATCGGCCCGATCGCAACGGCTGAGCGCGGCTGTCCCGGACAGGATGTAAAAAAGGCTGCCATGGGCAGCCTTTTTTCTGTTCAGCGTCCAAACAGGTCGCGCCGTTTTGCTTTAAAGGGCTGGGCAATCAGCACCAGCACCGCTACCAGCAGATAAGCGGCAAACACCCCAATCATCCACTGCGGCATACTGAGCGTCAGAAAGGTCCAGCTGCGCTCGGCGCAGTCACCGCTGGCGAGAAACACCGACGGCAGCCACTTATCCAGCGGCAGACCACTGGGGAAGCGGGCGGCAAAATCGCAGGTGGTAAAGGGGTTAGGGTGCAACTGAATCATGGTGTGTTCCCAGGAAAGACGCAGACCTTCCCAGGCACTGTAGATCCATAACGCCAGGGCAGCCAGACGCAACGGCGATTTTGGCGCAATCGCGCCGACCAGTCCCGCGCCCATCACACCAAACAGCGCGTTGCGCTCGTAGATACACATGACGCAGGGCTTCAGGCCCATCACATGCTGAAACCATAATGCCGTAAGCTCCAGCGCCAGCGCAGTCAGGGCCAGTAATAACCAGGCTCCGCGACCCCGGGAACAGTGATTCAGATATCGCAACATATTGCATTCCCTGTAAACGTTAATGCCACGCAGTGTAAACCAAAAGCGTGGGCAAACCAGCCCGGGTCTGGGAAAAATCGTATCCAGACATGACCTCAGGCTGATCCAGAACAGGTTACGCGAAATTAAGCAGCCTGTTTTACGATGAAGGGGCGTCTGGCATTATGCTGCGCAATCCGCTTTACTTCGTTAGCCTCTGCCACACTGGAGAGGCAACCTGAAATATGCGCTGCGCCCGGTTTTAATGGTTGCGCAGGCTATATCCGCTATAGGGCGTCTGGTATGATGAGTGCCCATCACGATTAGAAAAGCAACGAGAACACATTGCTATGGTTATAAAGGCGCAGAGTCCAGCGGGATTTGCTGAAGAGTACATTATTGAAAGCATCTGGAACAGCCGCTTTCCCCCGGGGTCGATTCTTCCTGCTGAGCGTGAGCTTTCTGAATTGATCGGGGTGACACGTACGACCCTGCGTGAAGTGCTGCAGCGCCTGGCGCGTGATGGCTGGCTGACGATTCAGCACGGTAAACCGACCCGGGTGAACGATTTCTGGGAGACCTCTGGCCTGAATATCCTCGAAACGCTGGCGCGTCTCGACCACGACAGCGTGCCGGTGCTGATCGACAACCTGCTGTCAGTGCGCAGCAATATCTCTTCCATCTTTATCAGCCGTGCACTGCGTCATCATCCTGACAAGGCGCGTGAGGTGCTGGAGACGGTCGATGCGACGGCCGACCAGGCGGATGCCTATACCGAACTCGACTACCGCGTCTTCCGCGGTCTGGCGTTTGCTTCCGGCAACCCGATTTATGGTCTGATCCTTAACGGCCTGAAAGGGCTCTACACCCGCGTGGGCCGTCACTACTTCTCCAATCCGGAAGCCCGGCAGGTGGCACGTGAATTTTATTTGACGCTGCTGGCGCTGTGTGACACATCGCCGGGACAGGATGAGATTGTGGAGGTGGTGCGCAACTACGGTCGCCGCAGCGGTGAAATCTGGCACAGCATGCAGAAGAATCTGCCTGACGATCTCGGCAACAAACGATAAAAAAAACCGGACATCGCGTCCGGTTTTTTATGCGGTCAGAGCGAGGTATTTCGCGGCGGGTTGCGGTCCAGCAGCTCAACGCTGCCATCCTCATTCTGTTGCTCCAGAATCACATCAAATCCCCACAGCCGATGCACGTGCTTCAGCACTTCGCGGCGGCTCTTGTCCAGCGGCGTGCGGCTCTGCGGCACATAGCGCAGGGTCAGCGAACGGTCACCCCGCAGATCGACATTATAAACCTGAATATTGGGTTCGAGATTACTCAGGTTGTACTGGGCGGAGAGCTGCTGGCGAATCGCCCGATAGCCGGCTTCATCGTGAATGGCGGCGATTTCGAGATAGTTGTTGCGGTCATCATCCAGCACGGTAAACAGCCGGAAGTCGCGCATCACCTTCGGCGACAGGAACTGGCTGATGAAACTCTCATCCTTAAACTCACGCATCGCAAAATGGAGGGTATCCAGCCAGTCAGAACCCGCAATATCCGGGAACCAGTAGCGATCCTCTTCCGTAGGGGACTGACAGATGCGCTTGATATCCTGCATCATCGCAAAGCCCAGAGCATAGGGGTTAATGCCGTTATACCACTGGCTGTTGTAGGGCGGCTGGTAGACCACGTTGGTATGGCTGTGCAGAAACTCCATCATAAAGCGTTCCGACACTTTGCCTTCGTCATAAAGGTGATTAAGGATAGTGTAGTGCCAGAAGGTTGCCCAGCCCTCATTCATCACCTGAGTCTGCTTCTGCGGATAGAAGTACTGACTCACCTTGCGCACAATGCGCAGGATCTCACGCTGCCACGGCTCCAGCAGCGGCGCATTCTTCTCCATGAAATAGAGCAGGTTCTCCTGCGGCTCAGAAGGGTAGCGTGCAGCTTCGAACGTGACCGCCTCTTTTTCACGCCGCGGCAGCGTGCGCCAAAGCGTGTTCACCTGACTCTGCAGATACTCCTCCCGGCTTTTCTGGCGGGCTTTCTCCTCCTGCAGGGAGATCTTCTGCGGGCGTTTATAGCGATCCACGCCATAATTCATTAAGGCATGGCAGGAGTCGAGCAGCCGCTCCACCTCTTCAACGCCGTAGCGCTCTTCGCAGTCACTGATGTAGTTTTTGGCAAACAGCAGATAATCGACAATCGATCCGGCATCCGTCCAGCTACGGAACAGATAGTTATTTTTGAAGAAAGAGTTATGGCCGTAGCAGGCATGTGCCATCACCAGCGCCTGCATGGTCATGGTGTTCTCTTCCATCAGGTAGGCGATGCAGGGATTAGAGTTGATGACAATTTCATAGGCCAGGCCCTGCTGACCGTGCTTATAGCGCTGCTCGGTTTCGATAAACTTTTTGCCGAATGACCAGTGTGAATAGTTGATTGGCATGCCGACGCTGGAATAGGCATCCATCATCTGTTCAGAGGTAATCACTTCGATTTGGTGCGGGTAGGTATCCAGACGGTAGAGCTTCGCGACGCGGTCGATCTCCGCTAAGTAGACATCAAGCAGTTCGAATGTCCAGTCTGGTCCGTCATTGAGTCGTTTGCTGTCTCTGATGGCTTCGTCAAAGATTGTCGTCATAGCGCACCTCTTTGTGGCAAACCGGCTGACCCGAAAGACAACCCGTTCTGGTTATTTAAGGCTTCATCCTGAAAAAGGGAACCCGAAAAAAACTGAGCGAACACAACAATGATAGCCCACTGTCGCCTATCCGAAATGCGAACTCAAATGAAATCTTTGGCACAAAATCATTAAGTGTGAGGCAACAGGGAATTTAACCATTTTTAATTCGACTCATGCGCCCGATGGCGGAATAAGATCCTGTTTATAAGCGGAATATATGAGGTTGAATGATTCTTCTGCCATGCGCATATTTAACTGCCTTTGTTGTCATTTATTTCTGCTTTTAAGGAATAAGGCGCATAAAGCGCTGAAATTCATCCTGCGGCAAGATTTTAGTTACCTGAAAAGTGAAAAAGATGTGAAATGGATGCTGTGATTTCGGGGTGGTGTCCGCTGCGGTGATCCGCTGACTATCATCTTCTGAACAGTGAATTATGCTTTTAGACGTTGGATGGGGAAACTATGCACGTAGTGATTCTTGGAAGTGGGGTTGTCGGCGTAGCCAGTGCCTGGTATCTGGCGCGAGCCGGACATCAGGTCACCGTCATCGATCGTCAGCCTGCCGCGGCGATGGAGACCAGCGCGGGCAATGCCGGTCAGATCTCGCCAGGCTATGCCGCCCCCTGGGCCGCGCCCGGCGTGCCGCTGAAAGCGGTGAAGTGGATGTTCCAGCGCCACGCGCCGCTGGCTATCCGACTGGATGGCAGCAGCTTTCAGCTGGAGTGGATGTGGCACATGCTGCGCAACTGCGACATCAATCACTATCAGCAGAATAAAAGCCGCATGGTGCGGATTGCCGAATACAGCCGGGACTGCCTGAAAGCGCTGCGGAGTGAAACCGGCATCGCCTATGAAGGCCGTCAGGGCGGAACGCTGCAGCTGTTCCGCACCCAGCAACAGTTCGACAGCGCCAGCAAGGATATTGCGGTGCTGCGTGATGCGGGTGTGCCCTACGAACTGCTGCAGGCCGATGAGCTGTCACGCGTCGAACCTGCACTGGCGGCAACCCGGCATAAACTCACCGGTGGATTACGCCTCCCCAACGATGAAACCGGCGACTGTCAGCTCTTTACCCAGCGGCTGGCAAAAATGGCCGAAGAGGCGGGCGTGGTATTCCGCTTCAACACCCCGGTCGATCATCTGCTGCGCGACGGAAATCGCATTTATGGCGTGAAGTGCGGTGATGAGATCATCAAAGCTGACAGCTATGTGGTGGCGTTTGGCTCTTACTCGACGGCGCTGTTGAAGAACGTTCTGAACATCCCGGTCTACCCGCTCAAGGGGTATTCACTCACCATTCCGATCAAAAATCCCGACGCCGCACCGGTTTCCACCATCCTCGATGAAACCTACAAAGTGGCGGTGACCCGGTTTGACGATCGTATCCGCGTTGGCGGGATGGCCGAGATTGTTGGTTTTAACACCAAACTGACTGAAGCGCGGCGGGAAACGCTGGAGATGGTGGTCAGTGATCTCTATCCTGAAGGCGGTCATCTTGCACAGGCGAGTTTCTGGACCGGTTTACGTCCGATGACGCCAGACGGTACGCCGATTGTCGGCGCCACCCCCATCTCTAATCTCTGGCTCAACACCGGTCACGGCACGCTGGGCTGGACGATGGCGTGTGGTTCAGGACAGTTACTGGCCGATCTGATCTCCGGTAAAACGCCGGCGATTGCGGCGGATGACTTAGCGGTATTCCGCTACTTACCTGGTTTCGCGGCGACCTCATCGCCGCTGCGTAACGCCAGCGCAACTCGTTAAGTATTCAGGGAGAGAGAGGATGTCACGTCCGATTGTCGCGACCATCAACCCGGAGGCGTTACGTCATAACCTGGCTATCGTGCGCCAGGCGGCCCCCGCATCCCGCGTCTGGTCAGTGGTTAAAGCCAATGCTTACGGCCACGGTATTGATCGGGTACGCGAACCGCTATCTGATACCGATGGCTTCGCACTGCTCAATATGGAAGAGGCGATCCTGCTGCGCGAGCGCGGCTGGAACAAACCGATTCTGCTGCTGGAAGGCTTTTTCAGGCCGGAAGATTTGCAGCTGATCGACCGCTATCGCCTGACCACCAGCGTTCACAGTAACTGGCAGATCAAAGCGCTGGCAAACGCCAGACTCTCAGCGCCGGTGGATATCTATCTTAAGGTGAACAGCGGGATGAACCGGCTCGGTTTTCGCCCGGAACAGGTCAGCGGGGCCTGGCAGAGTCTGCGTGCGCTGAGCAACACAGGTGAGATGACGCTGATGGCGCATTTTGCCGACGCCGAAAACCCCGAGGGACTGATTGCGCCCATGCAGCGCATTGAGCAGGCGGCAGAAGGACTCAACTGCCCGCGATCGCTCTCCAACTCCGCCTGTACGCTGTGGCATCCCGAAGCGCATTTCGACTGGGTTCGTCCGGGTATCGTGCTCTATGGTGCGTCTCCCAGCGGCGACTGGCAGGATATTGCGGGCAGCGGCCTGAAACCGGTGATGACCTTGAGCAGTGAGATTATCGCCGTGCAGCAGCTGCAGGCGGGCGACGGGGTTGGCTACGGCTACCGCTATCATGCTAACGCCGCGCAGCGGATTGGCGTGGTCGCCTGTGGTTATGCCGACGGCTATCCACGGCATGCCCCGACCGGCACCCCTGTCTGTGTCGACGGCGTGATGACCCAGGTGGTCGGTGCGGTGTCGATGGATATGATCACGGTGGATTTGACCCCCTGTCCCCAGGCGGGAATCGGCTCAGCAGTTGAGCTGTGGGGCGAGCAGGTGAAAATCGATCAGGTGGCGAAAGCAGCCGGAACGGTAGGGTACGAGCTGATGTGCGCGCTGGCACCCCGCGTTCCGGTCACTCTCAGCTAAGCGCGGTCAGACTGCCGCGCATTTTTCTGCTGCAGCGCCAGGCAATAAAGGCCAGCGCTGCACCCAGCAGCATCATCAGACTCAGTGACAGCTTCTCCGCCACCGGCAGTGTGACAATAATCAGGCTGCCTGCGGCACCGCCCGCCATCTGAATAAATCCCTGTAACGCCGACGCCACACCTGCCTGCTGCTGATAAGGCTCCAGCGCATAGCTGGTGGCCGGGCCAACGGTGAAGGCCAGACCGGCAACAGAAACTGCCACCGGAAACATATAGAGCGCCCAGTGCGTCTGCATCGTGGCCGGGAAGATCTGCATCCCGGCAACCAGCAGCAGCGCGCCGAGCAGCATGGTGAAGAATCCCATCGCCAGGCAGAAAGGCCGGCCCGCTTTGCGAATCGCTTTATTGACGAACATGCTGACAAACATGATCCAGAAACCATTTGCGCCAAAAGCAAAGGAGAACTGGATTGGCGTCAGGCCGCCTTCGGTCATCAGCACCTGAGGTGCCAGCGATACGTAAGTCAGCACCATACCCAGCGCACCGGCATTGGCGAACGCAAACGCCAGAAAGCGTGGCTGACGCAGGATGGCGGCGTACTGCTTCACCGGTAAGCCTTTCACCCGCAGGGTATCAGCCGGACGCGTCTCGGGCAGGCCGATCAGCACCAGCAGCGTAATCACCACACCATAGGCGCAAAGGAACCAGAAGGGCGCGCGCCAGCCGAAGGCGCTGGCCAGCAGGCCGCCCAGCAGCGGGGCCAGCGCCGGGACTATGTTCAGTGCGCCGTTCAGAAAGCCGTAAGCGCGGGCGGCGGCATCGCCGCTGAGGCGGTCGCGCACGCCGCTGAAGGCGACCACCGCACTGCAGCAGACGCCGCAGCCCTGCACCAGACGGGCAATCACGAACAGCGGGAAGGAGGTGGCGGTGGCGGCAATCGCGCTGCCGGCGATGTAAAGCGCCAGCCCCAGCAGGGCGATGGGCTTACGGCCATAATTGTCCACCAGCGGCCCGGTCACCAGCTGTCCCAGCCCCATTACCAGCAGAAAGAGAGGAATGGTGGTCTGCACCAGACTGACCGGGGTGTTGAGCCCTTCAGCAATCTGCGGCAGCGTGGGCAAATAGAGGTCAATGCCCAGGGGTGCCAGCAGCACCAGGCTCAATAACAATAAAGTAAATTTTTGCATAACAACCAGAGGGTAAACGTTCTGTTAAAAAACGAGCCGAAGAGGGTAATGACTCAGAGGGGAAAAAGAAAGCGTAAGCTGTGCGGAAAGTGCGATGCCTGCTCTCTGCAGGCATCGCGGGTTTCACTCAGTAAGCGCCGTCGCGACGTAACACGACGCCTGCGGTTTTAAACAGAATGGCAATATCGGTCCAGAGTGCCCAGTTTTTTACATACCAGGAGTCAAAGTAGACGCGGGTATCGTAATCGATATCGTTGCGTCCGCTGACCTGCCACAGGCCGGTCATGCCGGGCTTGGCCATCAGGTAGTAATCCACATCGCCGGCGTAGCGCTCCAGCTCCGCCTCAATCACCGGGCGCGGGCCGACCAGGCTCATCTCACCGCGGATCACGTTCCACAGCTGCGGTAACTCGTCGAGGCTGGTTTTGCGCAGGAATCCACCGATACGGGTAATGCGCGGGTCATTCTTTAGTTTGAAATCTTTGTCCCACTCCCTCCGGGCCTCTTCACTGGTCGCCAGCAGGTTCTCCAGCACCTCTTTAGAGTTGGTCACCATGGAACGGAATTTCAGACATTTGAATTTTTTGCCATCCTGACCCACGCGCTCATGTCCATAAATGGCATTGCCGCCATCGCGCTTCACCATAAAGCAGAGCAGGGCGAAGATCGGGCCGAGGAACAGCAGCAGCATAGAGGCGACGACAATATCAAAGGTCCGCTTCAGGAAGCGTGAAGAGTGCTTCGCCAGGTTGTTGCTGACACGCAGGATCATCACTTCATGACTGAAGATAAAGGACATGTCGGTGCCGTAGAGCGGCACACCGCGCAGCGTCGGGATCACGGAAACCGAACGGCAGTTCATCTTCGACAGGAATTTCAGCCAGCGGTCACGCATCGGCTGCTGCTCATACTCCATCGCCACAATAAACTGCACGTTGTCGCGGTCAATGGTCTGCCAGTTGATGTCTTTCCAGGTGATCACCGGGACGCCATTGACGCTCTGCTGAGACGGCTCATCGTCGACAGAGATAAAGGCCTGCACGTTGTAGCCCAGGATCTCCTCACTCTGCAGGGCGGCATAGGCTTCGGTCGCGTTGCGGCCGGAGCCGATGATGATGGTCTCTTTCTGCCACTGGCCCGCCCGGTTAATGGCGCGTTTGACCAGCGTCCGCATCAGCGGCAGCAGCAGCAGGGCATATGTCCAGCTGAAGACCCACACCATGCGGGAGAAGTCCCATTTCGAAAACGCGATCAGCGCGAGGTCGAGCAGTGAGAAAACAAACAGGGTTTTCACAATTTCTTTCAGCTCGAACCAGAAGGGTTTGCGATAGGTGTAGTGACGCAGACGCACCCAGAACCAGCCGGTGCACATCACGGACATAATGAACTGCGCCACAAAACGGTATTCGATCTGATGCGGAGGAATAAATGTATCCAGCTCGCCCCAAATACCCTGAATGGTGGCGGCGGATAAAAATAATGCGAGGTTGAGTGCAATCAGATCGGAAAAGCTCAGGGCGAATTTCACGATGATATTTTTACGCGTGCCGCTCCATGAGCGGCTCGGGCTATTCATTATCAATGTACTTGCCATAAAACCTGCTCTCTTTCTTAAGTAAAAGATGGCCTGACCAGAATCAGGGACGCGCTCAGGAGTGAGCCTCCGAAAAATTAAAAAATATTTTTCAGTCTGTTGCAGTCAGTAAAGCCAGTACAGCTGCAAAAAAGATGAAGATTAAAGCGTGATGGTACTCACAGAATGTTGCAGCATTGATAATGAGTATGCAGGAGATATTTGACGGCGTTAATACGGAAAAAATCTGAAAACAGCAAAAGCGATTAAAGTTTTAAACGGCTAACCTGATGTAATATAAGAATAAAATAAGGAGAGGTATAGTTATAACTAAACTGTTTAAGGCGCTTTTTAGGAATTACCGCCAAATCTCGCGACTGGCGGTAATGATAAGGCATCAGGCGGGTCTTTTTAAAATCCAGCGGTCCTGCTCTTTATCATAATGACCAAGCTGCAGATCCACCGGTTTTCCATCAATCCACGCCGGTACGCTGGTGTCGCGATCCCAGCCGTCGAGTTGAGTAATTAAGCCGGGATTGGTGTGACAGGGAATGCTGACGGTGTCAGGGTGATCACCGTCAAGATCGGCATCAACAATCTCATAACGACCAATTTTAACCACGTGTCCCATTCATTTCTCCCGTTTTTTCTGACACAGAGCTGTAAGCTTAGCGTATCAACAGAAAATAACGTGGCTGAATGATTAGGATTATTCCTTCTCTTCTGCCGGGCGGACACCAATTTTCACGATGCGATTATCCTCTTTTTCCGCCACGGTCCAGGTCAGCTCATTCCATTCAACCTGATCCCCCACCACGGGCGCGCCACCCAGCATGCCCAGCATCAGTTGTCCCAGCGACTGCTGATCGTTGGTGCTCTCATCCAGTTCCAGCCCGTAAATCTGCGCGACGTCGCGCAGGCGTGCTTCTGCATCCAGAATAAAGTCACCAAAGAACCGCTGGTCGAGCGAAACCGGCGGCGACTGACTGAACATTTTGCCCAGGGCTGGCAGGTCGCGCTCACGGCCAATCACGCAGATCACGTCGTTTTCTCTGAGGCGTGTCCCGCCATTGGGATGCATCAGCACATTGTCTCGAAACAGGGCGGCTATACGGGTCTCACGCGGCATCTTCAGATCGCGCAGCGCAGCCCCGATACACCACTTGTCAGCGCTGAGCTGATAAACAAACTGCTCCCACGGATTCTCCGGATGGATATCCAGACCGATACGGCTGATGGGGGAGGCCGTCGGCGGCACCACCACCTTCGCTTTTTTTGCCGCAAAGCCCAGCGAGGTACCCTGCAACATCAGCGAGACCAGCACCACAAAGAAAGCGATGTTGAAATAGAGCGAGGCGTTTTCTAATCCGGCCATCATCGGGAACACCGCGAGGATAATCGGCACCGCTCCGCGTAACCCGACCCAGCTGATAAAAAAGCGTTCACGGGTGGTAAAACTGCGGAACGGCAGCAGGCCAACAAACACCGATAAGGGGCGCGCCACCAGTATCAGCCACAGTGAGAGGATCATTGCCGGCACGGCGATGTGCCACAAGTCGGAAGGGGTGACCAGCAGCCCCAGCACAATGAACATACCAATCTGACTCAGCCACGCCATACCATCAAAGGTTTGCAGAATACCGTGGCGGTTGCGGATCGGACTGTTGCCAAGTAAAAAGCCGCACAGATAAACCGCCAGGATGCCGCTGCCCTCTAATACGGTGGTCAGCGCGAACACCAGAATGCCGCCACTCAGCGCCAGCAGCGGATAGAGGCCACCCGCCAGGCTGATGCGGTTGATCAGCTGCTGCAGCGCCCAGCCGCCGCCCAGACCCAGCACGATACCCAGGCCGAACTGCTGCACCAGGTGCACCAGAAACATCCAGTCAAGGCCGCTGCGGCCCTGTTCGATCATCTCAATCAGGGTGATGGTCAGAAACACCGCCATCGGGTCATTGCTGCCGGACTCGATTTCCAGGGTAGAGCTGACGCGCTCGTTCAGGCCCTTATCACCCAGCAGGGAGAAGACCGCGGCGGCATCTGTAGAGCCAATAATCGCGCCAATCAGGAATCCCTGCATCATATCCAGCTTAAACAACCAGGCGGCAACCACACCGGTCAAGCCGGCGGTTATCATGACGCCGATGGTGGCCAGGGACAGCGCAGGCCCCAGCGCGACCTTAAACGAGCTGGCCTTGGTGCGCATGCCACCATCCAGCAGGATAATGGCCAGCGCCAGGTTGGAAATCAGATAGGCCGCCGGATAGTTATCAAAGGCGATGCCTCCGATACCATCGACACCGGTCAGCATACCCAGCGCAAGGAAGATGACCAGAATAGGAATGCCCAGCCTGGATGAGAAAGAGCTGAGCAGAATGCTCGATGCGACCAGCACGGAACCGATGATAAACAGACTGTAGACGATAGTGTGGTTCAAACCCGGTCTCCTGAGATATAACGGTGCGATGCCCAAGCGGTGATAAATATCCATGCTATCTCTGAAAGATAATGGTTTATCAAGGAGTTGTCATTGTGAAAATGCACATTATACGAATTGCCTAAACGTATACGGAATCAGATTAATGTGAAGAATGAGGGGGTTGGCAGGCAAGGGGAGGAAAACAGGTTGTTTTAATAGGTTATTCGGCTGATAAAAAAGCCGGTGGTTAACCGGCTTCGCGTGAAAAGTGCGTCAGTCTGCAATGGCTGCGAATCAGGCTTCCGTTGCCTGTTTGTGAAACAGGGAACGAAATACCGGGTAGATATCTTCCGGCTCACGGATGTGCTCAATCGCAAAGTTGTCGAACATCGCCTGCAGATGCTCATATTCACGCCACAGCGTCTGATGGGCACGGCGGGTGATTTCGATATAACTGTAATAGCGCACCACCGGCAGGATGTGCTTCGCCAGAATCTCATGACAGAGTGGCGAATCGTCGGCCCAGTTATCGCCATCGGACGCCTGCGCCGCATAGATGTTCCACTGCGCCGGGTCATAGCGATCCTTCACCACCTCATCCATCAGTTTAAGCGCACTGGAGACGATGGTACCGCCCGTCTCCTGCGAGTAGAAGAACTCCTGCTCATCCACCTCTTTCGCCTGGGTGTGGTGACGGATGTAGACCACATCGACATTCTTGTAGGTGCGGCTCAGGAACAGGTAGAGCAGGATATAGAAGCGTTTCGCCATATCCTTGGTCGCCTGATCCATGGAGCCGGAGACATCCATCAGACAGAACATCACCGCCTGGCTGGAGGGCTCCGGGCGTTTCTCAAAGTTTTTGTAGCGCAGGTCGAAGGTGTCGATAAAGGGCACCCGCTCAATGCGGGCCCGCAATTCGGCAATCTCTTTGCGCAGCCGCTCCTCTTCCAGCAGCTGTGCCGGTTCGGTGTTCTCCACCTGCAGAAGCGTCTCTTCCAGTTCGTGCAGCATCCGGCGTTTGCCCGCCGTCATCGCCGTACGACGCGCCAGCGAGTTCTGCAGCGAGCGCACCACGCTGATATTGGCGGGTACGCCGTTAGAGGTGAAGCCCGCCCGGTGGGTCTTATACTCGTTCAGCTGGCGATGCTGGTTGCGGCGCAGGTTAGGCAGGGCAAGGTCTTCAAACAGCAGGTCGAGATACTCATCTTTCGAGATCTGAAAGACAAACTCATCCTGACCTTCACCATCCTGGCTGGCATTGCCCTGACCACTGCCGCCACCGCCGCCCCCCTGTGGCCGTTCGATGCGGTCATTCTGCACAAAATGGTCGTTACCCGGATGGACCCGGTGGCGATTTCCGCCCCGTCCCTGATGAAAGATCGGCTCATTGATGTCGTCAATCGGGATTGAGACAGACTCACCGCTGCTGACGTCGGTCACCGAGCGTTTATTGATGGCCTCGGAGATCGACTGCTTAATTTGTGACTTGTAACGGCGCAAGAAGCGCTGGCGGTTGACCGCGCTCTTGTTTTTGCCGTTCAGCCGGCGATCGATGAAATAGGCCATGGTATTCCCCCAAACTGCATTGTAAGCAGGCCGGGCGAACCCGACCTGTGGTGCCGGTCTGACATCCCGGCATGCTTACAGACTCTTATCAGGACGATTTGCGTACTCGCAGATACCACTCGCAGAGCAGGCGAACCTGCTTGCGGGTATAGCCTTTTTCCATCATGCGATCGACAAAATCATCATGCTTTTTCTGCTCATCGGTAGAGGTCTTGGTGTTGAACGAGATGACCGGCAGTAACTCTTCCGTGTTCGAGAACATCTTTTTCTCGATGACGGTGCGTAATTTCTCGTAACTGGTCCAGTTCGGATTACGACCGTTATTGTGTGCCCTGGCACGCAGCACGAAGTTCACAATCTCGTTACGGAAATCTTTCGGGTTACTGATCCCGGCGGGCTTCTCGATCTTCTCCAGCTCCGCGTTGAGCGATTCACGATCGAACAGCTGTCCGGTATCGGGATCGCGGTACTCCTGATCCTGAATCCAGAAGTCGGCGTAAGTAACGTAGCGGTCGAAGATGTTCTGACCATATTCAGAGTAGGATTCCAGATAGGCGGTCTGAATCTCCTTACCGATGAACTCAGCATACTTAGGAATCAGATAGCCTTTAAGGTGCTCAAGGTACTTCTCAGCCTGCTCCTGCGGGAACTGCTCACGTTCAATCTGCTGCTCCAGCACATAGAAGAGATGGACCGGGTTAGCCGCGACTTCCGTGTGGTCAAAGTTAAACACCCGAGACAGAATCTTAAAGGCAAAGCGGGTCGACAGGCCGTTCATTCCCTCATCCACACCGGCGTAGTCGTGATACTCCTGCCACGACTTCGCTTTCGGGTCGGTATCTTTCAGGCTTTCACCATCGTAGACCCGCATTTTGGAGTAGATGCTGGAGTTCTCCGGATCTTTCAGACGCGACAGGATGGAGAAGCGGGCCAGCGTTTCCAGCGTACCTGGCGCACAGGGCGAGGTTGCCAGCTCACTGTGATTCAGCAGCTTGTCATAAATCTTAATCTCTTCAGAGACGCGCAGGCAGTAAGGCACCTTGACGATATAGACACGGTCAAGGAATGCCTCATTGTTTTTGTTGTTGCGGAAGGTGACCCATTCCGATTCGTTCGAGTGCGCAAGAATGATGCCGTTGAAGGGCAGCGCCGAAATTCCCTCGGTGCCGTTGTAGTTCCCCTCCTGGGTGGCGGTCAGTAGCGGATGCAGCACCTTGATCGGCGCTTTAAACATCTCCACGAACTCCATAATCCCCTGGTTGGCGCGGCAGAGGGCACCGGAATAACCATAAGCATCCGGGTCGTTCTGCGCGTGGTTCTCCAGTTTACGGATGTCCACTTTACCCACCAGCGCGGAGATATCCTGGTTGTTCTCATCACCCGGTTCGGTTTTCGCAATGGCCAGCTGCTCCAGGATGGATGGCCAGACTTTTACCACTTTAAAGCGGGAGATATCGCCACCGAAATCGTGCAGCCGTTTCGCGGCCCACGGCGACATGATGGTGCCCAGGTATCGACGCGGGACACCATACTCTTTTTCAAGAATGTGCGCATCTTCCTGCGGGTTGAACAGGCAGAGAGGATGATCGTTCACCGGACTGCGTTCGCCGTCGGCGCTCAGCACGTAAATCGGCACCCGCTGCATCAGCGACTTAAGGCGTTCCGCCAGTGACGATTTACCGCCACCGACCGGGCCGAGCAGATAGAGAATCTGTTTCTTCTCTTCCAGTCCCTGGGCGGCATGTTTCAGGTAGGAGACAATCTGCTCGATCGCCTCCTCCATACCGTAGAACTCCTCAAACGCCGGATAGCGTCCCATCACACGATTGGAGAATATTCTGGAAAGGCGTGGCTCCTGAGCAGTGTCGACCATTACCGGCTCTCCGATAGCCATTAATAGTCGTTCTGCAGCGTTGGCGTATGCACTGCGATCCTGCTTACAGATGGCAAGAAATTCCTGCAGTGTGAACTCTTCGTCCTTGGCAGCTTCATAACGCTGACGATAGTGATCGAATATATTCATAGCGATGCCCGTCCTTTCGTTTTTAGCACAGGTAAGGAGCGTAATTAGAGGCTTGTAGCAGCTCCCGTAAGATATTCTCTGTTGAGTACAGCAACCCTTATGCCAACCTGATCTTTTTTATCGGGATACACAACGTTTGTGGTTACTCTGCTCGTCCAAACTCTTTGCTGTTACTTCTAACTGTAGATGGCTTCTAAGAAATTTCCTCCGTGGGTTTGCGTGAATGAGGGGAAGAACAACGGCAATTTAGATTTGTTGTGAGATGGGTTCAACTGACTGAAGCATTAACTTAACGTACTTTTAACCTTTAATGCCACCTGCATCGGTAACTGACTTAAAGGATTTTGATATAAGTTAATCCAGCGGTAAAAAACCGTTAGACTTAGGATTTGATTGTTATATTTATGGAATGAATAAATTGTGAACCAATTCAAATTTAAGACGCTTGTTGCCCTTCTGCCCTGTTATTTACTTACCGGGCAGGCGAGTGCCGATCCGCTTTCTCTGGGTGCATCGGTCATCTACGCAGAGTCACCGTATCGCGGCGGACAGGACCGGTACCTTCCGGTTCCGGTGATCAACTACGAGAGTGAAAACTTCTGGTTCCGCAGCCTGCAGGGCGGTTACTACCTGTGGAAAGATCCGCAGAATCAGCTGTCGCTGACCCTGCTGGGGTCACCGCAGGAGTATAAACCCAGCGACAACGATCTGGGCGACATGAAAGGACTCGATAAGCGCCGCATGACGCTGATGGGCGGTGCCACTTACCGTCACACGGCAGACTGGGGGATCGTCCGCACCGCGTTGCTGGGTGATGTGCTGAATAACAGTAACGGCGTCATCTGGGACCTGACCTACCTCTATCGCTTCCAGATGGGCGACTTCAGCCTGACGCCAGGCATCGGTGCCATGTGGAACAGTGCCAATCAGAACCGGTATTACTACGGTGTCTCCGGTCATGAGAGCGCCCGGACCGGCATCAGTCGTTATAATCCGGATGACAGCTGGTCACCTTATGTTGAGCTGAGCGCCAGCTATCAGATTGACACGCAGTGGAACGTCGGAGTAGTGGGGCGTTACACCCGCTTCGATAGCGAAATCAAAGATAGCCCGATGATTGACAAGAGCGGGCAGGCGACGGTCTGGACCGGCGTCAGTTACAGCTTCTGAATTTGCACTAAAAGAGGGCGTTTACTGCCCTCTGTTCTTTTACAGGGCCCCGGAATGGGGTGGGGGAAGAGAATGCGCAACAGAATGACGTTTGCCAGCCATGCGTCGCTGCCGGTTATCGGTCAGGGCAGCTGGTTTATGGGTGAAAACCCGTCGCTGCGTACACGTGAAGTCGCTGCCCTGCAGGCCGGACTCGACTGCGGGTTACGGCTTATTGATACGGCCGAGATGTATGCGGATGGCGGCGCGGAAGAGGTCGTCGGTGAGGCGCTGCGCGGCCGCCGTGATCAGGCCCTGCTGGTCTCCAAAGTCTATCCCTGGAATGCCGGTCTGTCGGATGCGATTGAAGCCTGCGAGCGCAGTCTGCGCCGGTTGCAGACGGATTACCTCGACCTCTACCTGCTGCACTGGCGCGGAAATATTCCACTGGAAGAGACACTGCGCGCGATGAAAACGCTGCAGCAGCAGGGCAAGATTCGTTACTGGGGGGTGTCAAACTTCGATACAGATGACATGGCCGAACTGTGGGACGAACCCAATGGGGATCACTGTGCGACCAACCAGGTTCTTTACCATCTGGCGTCACGCGGTATCGAGTTTGATCTGTTGCCAGCCTGTCAGCAGCGGGGCGTGCCGGTCATGGCCTACTGTCCCCTGGCGCAGGCGGGTCGGCTGCGGGATACGCTCTTTACCGATCCTCTGCTGACACAGATTGCACAGCAGAAGGGCATCAGCGTGGCGCAGCTTCTGCTGGCGTGGGTGATTCGTCAGCCTGGCGTGATCGCTATCCCTAAAGCCAGCTCTGTGGCCCATGTGCAGGAGAATGCTGCGGCGCTGGAGGTGGTGCTGACCGACGAAGAGCTTCATCTTATCGATCGTGCCTGGCCTGCACCGCAGCATAAATTACCGCTGGATATCGTTTAGCCGATAACTTTGTCGCTGGCGGCGGCTTTCTTTTTCAGACGGAACGTCGTGGCCAGCCGTGCCGGTTTCTCGCCCGCACTGCGCAGCGCTTTACTGATGCGCGCGGTTTCCACGCAGACCATCGTTTTATAACCCTCATTCGCCATATCCGCCATGCTACAGGAGAGTTCTACGCCGGGGTTCCAGGTGACAACGTCACTATGATGGTGATGATAAACTTCGACCTGACGCTGACCCGCTTTGTCATGTATCACCGAGCAATCTTCCGGCGCGGTGAAGATGCGGTCGATGCGGCCTGGATAACGCTGTCTGCCGTCGCTGCTGCCGGTCTCGCCGTTGTTCACTTTGTCGATGTAGCTGTTGCCGAGACCGGAGACCTCTACACCGCTGATATCGCTCACGCTGAAGTAGCTGTGCAGCGCCGCCGTGGCCTCAAAGTCACCATAGGCTTCCAGCTCAATCTCGCAATGCTCACCCAGACGGAAGCGGGCAATCAGGGTGAACTCATGCGGCCAGAGCTTTAGCGTCTGGGGATTGCTCTCCAGCACCAGCGTCAGCATCACTCCCTCGTCATTTTCGTCATGCGCGGTCAGCTTCCATGGCTGAACACGGGCAAAACCGTGTGCCGGTTCACCCGCCGGGCCAAACCAGGGCCAGCAGATCGGCACGCCGCCGCGAATGGCTTTACCCGGTGAGAAGAGGCTCTTATCACTCAGCCAGAGCACCGGCTTTTCACCGCTGGGTTGCCAGGCGATCAGGTGTGCGCCCTGCAGCGTAATCGCAGCCCGGACTTTAGGATGGCTGACGATAATGGCCGGCAGTTCACCCACCTGGCGCTGCGAGAGGTAAGGGGAGATCTGCGTGACCACCGGCAGAGAAAACAGTTTGTCTTGCATGTTCGATTCCTTCCTGTGCGGATCAAAAAAAGGGCGACCGAAGTCGCCCTTATTCTCAATGATGACTGGCTGCCTTATTTAGCAGAAACCAGCGCAATCAGGTCGAGAACTTTGTTTGAGTAGCCAGTTTCGTTGTCATACCAGGAAACCAGTTTCACAAAGTTGTCGTTCAGCGCGATACCGGCTTTAGCGTCAAACACGGAAGTCAGCACTTCGCCGTTGAAATCGGTAGAAACCACGTCATCTTCAACGTAGCCCAGAACGTCTTTCATCTCGCCTTCTGCAGCGGCTTTAATCGCAGCACAGATTTCTTTGTAAGATGCCGCTTTTTCCAGACGCACGGTCAGGTCAACAACGGAAACGTTAGGGGTTGGCACGCGGAACGCCATACCGGTCAGTTTGCCGTTCAGCTCTGGCAGAACTTTACCAACGGCTTTCGCTGCGCCAGTTGATGAAGGGATGATGTTCTGCGATGCGCCGCGGCCGCCGCGCCAGTCTTTGTGAGACGGGCCATCAACGGTTTTCTGCGTAGCAGTGGTCGCGTGAACGGTGGTCATCAGGCCTTCAACGATACCAAACTTGTCGTTGATGACTTTTGCCAGCGGCGCCAGGCAGTTAGTGGTGCAGGATGCGTTAGAAACGATATCCTGGCCTTCATATTTGTCGAAGTTTGCACCACGAACAAACATTGGGGTGTCATCTTTAGATGGACCGGTCAGAACGACTTTCTTAGCACCTGCAGTGATGTGTTTGCGTGCGGTTTCATCGGTCAGGAAGATACCGGTTGCTTCTGCAACAACGTCAACGCCTGCTTCATCCCACTTCAGGTTAGCTGGATCACGCTCGGCAGTAACACGGATTTTTTTACCGTTTACGATCAGTGCGCCATCCTGAACCTCTACGGTGCCGTCGAAACGACCGTGAGTAGAGTCATACTTCAGCATGTACGCCATATAATCCGCGTCCAGCAGGTCGTTGATAGCAACGATTTCGATGTCAGAACGCTTCTGTGCAGCACGGAAAACGATGCGACCGATACGGCCGAAACCATTGATACCTACTTTGATAGTCATATATTCCACCAGCTATTTGTTAGTGAATAAAAGGTTGCCTGTAAAATTACAAAAACCTTACCAGGCGTCAAGCGGAATCGTGTCAATTGTTGCGACAAATCAATTCGCCTGAGAGGAATTATTCTATGCGCAACCGCTTGCGCGTCGCCAATGATATCGTGCTTCATTGAATCAATCGCCGAATATATAGGGATGCTCCGGACAAAAGGTGATCGAAGTCACAAATCCGCTGTGCGATGGGCAGACTGAAAGGGTGAGCACAAAAAAAGACCCGGGTTATGTTGATCATTTGTTAGAATAATAGACGAAATTTTCAGAATGGCACTGCCCGGAATCCTAAAATGGCTAAAGAGACCGCACCCGAAGCAAAAATTGCGCAGCTGACTGAAATGCAGCGCTACGTTACTCAGCATCGCGGAACGGAACCGCCTTACAGCGGCGCCCTGTTGCACAACAAGCAGGAGGGCATCTATCACTGTCTGGTGTGTGAAGCGCCCCTTTTTCTGTCAGAAACCAAATATGACTCAGGCTGTGGCTGGCCCAGTTTCTATCAGCCGGTCAGTGATGAGGCGATTCGCTACATCGAGGATAATTCTCACGGTATGCAGCGTGTGGAGATCCGCTGCGGCAGCTGTGACGCGCACCTCGGGCATGTTTTCCCGGATGGTCCGCAGCCTACCGGCGAACGCTACTGTGTAAACTCCGCCTCACTGAATTTCACCGATGAGCAGGGCGAACAGACCAGAGGGTAAGGGCGATGAAGGAACAACTGGAAGCCATGCTGGCGTCAATGACGCCGGAAGTCTATCAGCGTCTGGCAACGGCGGTAGAGATCGGTAAATGGCCAGACGGCGTGGCCCTGACCCAGGAGCAGCGTGACAACTGTCTGCAGCTGGTCATGATGTGGCAGGCGAGACACAACGATGCGCCGCAGCACATGACCATCGGCAAAGGGGGGAAGATGGTGATGAAGTCAAAAAAAGAGCTGAAGGAAGAGTTCGGCATTGAATCGGATGTGACCCGTATTCATCTGCACTAAAAAAAAGCTGGCGTCCTGCCAGCTCTGTTTTAAATCAGAACCGCGCCCTGCGCGGTCATCTGCGCAAAGGCGATCTCGCTGTCTTCAGGATTAAGATTCACGCCGCGGCAGCCCTCTTTGACGACCTCAACGTGATAACCCAGCTCCAGTGCATCCAGCACGCTGTATTTAACGCAGTAGTCGGTCGCCAGCCCAAGCATCACCAGATGAGTGATGCCACGCTCGCGCAGCCAGCTGTCCAGCTCGGTTTTACGGCGATGACCATTGTCAAAAAAGGCGCTGTAACTGTCGACATCCTGGTCCTGACCCTTGTGGAACGTTGCATCGAACAGCGAACGATCCAGGCCGGGGTGAAAATCTGCACCGGCCGAGCCCTGAATGCCGTGATCGGGCCACCAGATCTGTGCCAGACCGTTCAGCTCACCCAGGGTATAGACCGGCTCACCGGAGACCGAGGCGAAACTGCCATGGTCGGCCGGATGCCAGTCCTGCAGGGCCAGTACGCATTCCCCGTTCTCGCGAAAGGTTCGCGCATAGCGATTTGCCACGTCGACCGTCTGGTCTCCCTCATGGACTGCCATCGGGCCGCCGGGGCAAAAATCGTTCTGTATATCAATAATGATGAGTGCCCGCTTCATTCTGATTCGCTCCGTAGTCAGTCTTCGGTCAGTTCGCCGCGCAGATTCTGCTGCATCCGGGTGCGGATTTGATCGGCAGAGAGATCCTGGCTGAGTAAAAAGTGTAGTTTGGTCAGTGCCGCTTCCACGGTCAGATCCGATCCGCTGATCACGCCCGCATGCTCCAGCGCATTACCGGTGGCGTAGCCGCCCATATTGACCTTGCCTGAAATACACTGGGTGAGATTCACCACGACGATGCCACGTTCGCTGGCCTGTTGCAGTTCAGCCAGAAACTCTTTGTTCTGTGGCGCATTACCTACGCCATAGGAGCGGAGGATAAGCGCTTTTACCGGCTGACGCAGGAAGTTACGCACCACATCCGCAGAGATACCCGGATAGATAGTGACCACGCCAATCGGCTGCGGGGTAATGGTGTGAACGTTCAGCTCACCCTTTCCGGCAGGGGCCGGCGGCGTGTTAAGGCGGCGGATATGAATACCCGCTTCCAGCAGCGCCGGAAGGTTAGGCGAGGCAAAGGCGTTAAAGCCATCGGCATGCGCCTTAGTGGTCCGGTTACCGCGATAGAGCGTGTTGTTGAAAAAGAGTGACACTTCGCTAATCGGATAGTTGGCCGCCACATAAAGGGAGTTCAGCAGATTCTGCTGACCGTCCGAGCGTAATTCCGCTAGCGGAATCTGCGAGCCGGTGACGATAACCGGCTTGGCCAGATTCTCCAGCATAAATGAGAGCGCTGAGGCGGTGAAGGCCATGGTGTCTGTACCATGCAGGATCACAAAGCCATCATAGCGATCGTAGTTCTGGCGGATATCTTCAGCGATAGACTGCCAGTCCTCCGGCGTCATGTCAGAAGAGTCGATCAGCGGCTGATATTCGTGAATCGTAAAATCAGGCATTTCAGGGCGGTGGAACTCCGGCATGTCTGCCAGCTGTTGTTGCAGGTGGCCGGAAACCGGAATATAGCCCTGCGCCGAACGCTGCATACCAATTGTCCCGCCCGTGTAGGCTACATAGATATTTTTCTTTTGCATGAAAACACTCAGACTTGCCGTAAAACGCGCAGTATAAGGGGAATAGCGGGTAAAAGCAGCCCGACCAGCGGCCGGGCTGCGAGGTTTATCGCACTTCGCCGCAGTTGAGGCAGAATGCGTAACGGTTCTGCGGATCGTTGAGGTGGTCCAGCAGACCCGGCTGGGCTTTCATCGCACTCATCACATCCAGCATGGGGGCGGGCAGCCAGGCCTTAAGCGTGGCAGGCAGCACGGCCTGTACCGAGGCATTCATCTGACCCAGGATCAGATCCAGGAAGCCGGGCTCATCCTGATACCAGCTCAGCTGCGGCTTACTGACTTTGGCCAGCTCACCCGCCTTCTTCACCGCATCGTCGAAGTCACCCAGCGCATCCACCAGACCATTGGCTTTCGCATCGCTGCCGGTCCAGACGTGGCCCTGAGCAATCGCATCGATCTGTTCCGGCGTTTTATGGCGGGACTTCGCCACCAGGCCAACGAAATTGCGGTAGCCATTTTCGATGGTCAGCTGCATCAGCTGCTGCACTTCAGCAGGCAGCGCCCTGGTGGTGGAAATATTCGCCAGCGGCGAGGTTGCGACACCGTCGGTGTGAACCCCAATGCTGTCCAGGCTGTTTTCCAGGGTATTAATGACGCCGAAGATGCCAATCGAGCCGGTGAGCGTGCTGGGGTTCGCCACGATATAACTGGCAGGCGTTGAGATCCAGTAGCCGCCGGATGCGGCCATGCCGCCCATCGAAACCACAATCGGTTTGCCCGCTGCCTGCGCCGCCGCCAGCTCTTCGCGAATCGCTTCAGAGGCAGTGACGCTGCCGCCCGGGCTGTTCACCCGCAGAATAATCGCTTTGATTTTGGGATCGAGACGCGCATCGCGGATCTGCGCCGCCGTGGTGTCGCCACCGACGTTGCCCGGCGTCTCTTCACCATCCATGATTGCCCCGCTGGCCAGCACCACGGCGATGTTGCCATTCTGCTGTGCGGAGGCGGACTTCACGCTGTAGTCATAGATGCTGACGCTGCGGTAATCGTTAGTCTGCTTATCCAGACCAAAGGTTTTCACCAGCTCCTGATCGGCCGCCGCGCGCGAGTCCAGAACATCGACCAGCTTGTTATCCAGTGCGTATTGCGCGGTGTCGCCTTTGACTGCATTCAACCCGGCAATCATCGCCGCCGCACCCGGGAACAGCTGTTCCGGCGTAATCTGACGATTCGCCGACACGGTGTTCAGGTAGTTCTGCCACAGCTGACCAATCCAGCGGCTGTCTGCGTCACGGGCGGCAGGGGACATATCATCACGCAGGAAAGGTTCGACCGCCGATTTATAGGTGCCGACGCGGAAAACGTGCGAGGTCACTTTCAGCTTCTCCAGCAGGGTTTTGTAATAAAGCCCGTTTGTGGCAAAACCGTGCAGATCTACGGTGCCCTGCGGTGAGAGATAGATTCTGGTGGCATAACTGGCAAGGTAGTACTGCGCCTGGCTGTAGCTGTCGCCCAGAGCATAAATCGGCTTGCCGCTGTCACGAAATTCCCGCAGCGCTTTACCCACATATTGCAGTGACGGCTGATCGCCGCCCGCAAACTCACGTAAATCGAGCACCATCCCTTTGATGTTGCTGTCATCTTTCGCCTGGCGAATAGCATCGACCACATCAAACAGTGAGTTTTCCTGCAAACGGTCGCTGCTGGCACCCAGTAACTGACGGCCAATTTTGCTGAGACGGTTGCTCACTGAGGGTTTATCGACCAGCACGCCACTAAGATCGACTTTCAGTGCGCCCTGCTGAATGGGGGCTGAACTGCTGCCTGAGCCACTGACCTGCAGCCAGATCCCTACAACCACCACAATCAACAAAATCAGGAAAATATTCAGAATGAATTCCCTGATAAAATTTAATACCCGCCAGCTCCAGCGGAACAGACCTGCGATTATTCGCCACAATGTGCGCATCAGACTCTCCATAAATATGTAGCAGGAAGTGGCCGCCGCGCGGCCCCGGCTTCCCCGACGAGCTCATCCTAAAGAGCGCCGTGTTAAAAGTCAGCAGGAAATCACCGCGCACTGTTACAAAAAATCTGGCTGTGCCAGGATGAAGGCAACAATACAGAGATCGGGAGAGAAACATGGACGCCCTTGAATTACTGGTAAATCGCCGTTCGGCCTCACGCCTCAGTGAACCTGCGCCGGCGGGTGAGATCCTTGAAAATATCCTGCGGGCGGGCATGCGCGCCCCGGATCACGGCACCCTGCAACCCTGGCGCTTCGTCATTGTGGAAAAGGAGGGGCGCGACCGGATGAGCCAGCTGCTGGAGCGGGTGGCACGGGAAAAACAACTGGATGAAAAGGCGATTAACAAAGCAAGCCAGTCGCCGTTTCGCGCCCCGATGATCATCACGGTGGTGGCCCACTGCGAGGAGCATCATAAAGTGCCGCGCTGGGAGCAGATTGCATCAGCCAGCTGTGCGGTCATGGCAATGCAGATGGCCGCCGTCGCACAGGGTTACAACGGCATCTGGCGTAGCGGTCCCTGGACTGATGACGAGCAGGTGCGGCAGGCATTTGGCTGCCGGGAGCAGGATGCCATTGTCGGCTTCCTCTATCTGGGCACGCCACAACTGAAATCGAACACCACGGTTCTCCCGCCTGACACCACGCCTTTCGTGCATTATTTCTGATCCGCTTTTTCCGCTGGCAGCAGGGCGTTCTCAGCCCTGCTTTTTGCACGGTTCCTGTGCGAACGATCGCTAACGCTGCGCGTCATGCTTACGCCAGCAGGCCTGCCAGGCTAACATAGCCTGAATTTACACCGACAGCCGAGCCGGTTACTCTCCGTTTCCCTGATGTTAAGGAATAGCTGATTCAATGCGTTTGTTTATTGCGGAAAAACCGAGCCTGGGACGTGCGATTGCCGATGTACTGCCGAAACCGCATCGACGGGGTGATGGATTTATTGCCTGCGGCAACGATCAGATTGTCACCTGGTGCGTAGGGCACCTGCTGGAGCAGGCGCAGCCCGACACTTATGACAGCCGCTATGCTCGCTGGTCGCTGGCGGACCTGCCGATTATTCCTGAAAAATGGCAGCTGCAACCGCGCCCGTCGGTCGCGAAACAGCTGAAGGTGGTCGAGGGACTGCTGGCACAGGCGACAGAAGTGGTGCATGCCGGTGACCCGGATCGCGAAGGTCAGCTGCTGGTCGATGAAGTGCTCGACTATCTGAAACTGCCCGCGGAAAAACGCAGCAAAGTGCAGCGCTGCCTGATCAACGATCTCAACCCGCAGGCGGTGGATCGGGCGGTGAACCGTCTGCGTGAGAATCGCGAATTTATTCCGCTGTGTGTTTCGGCGCTGGCTCGCGCGCGGGCAGACTGGCTTTATGGCATCAACATGACCCGCGCCTGGACACTGCTGGGGCGAAATGCAGGCTATGATGGCGTGCTGTCGGTTGGCCGGGTGCAGACCCCGGTGCTCGGACTGGTGGTGCGGCGTGATGAAGAGATTGAAAACTTCCTGCCGAAAGAGTATTTCGAAGTTAAAGCCCATATCGTCACGCCTGATGGCACCCGGTTTGTGGCCAGCTGGATCCCCAGCGAAGCCTGTGAGCCGTGGCAGGATGAAGAGGGCCGTCTGCTCAGACGCGCCCTGGCAGATCATGTGGTGGCCCGGATTACCGGTCAGCCAGCGACGGTCACGGCCTACAGCGATAAACGGGAAAATGAGGGGGCACCACTGCCATTCTCACTCTCCAGCCTGCAGATTGAGGCGGCAAAACGCTACGGGCTGAGTGCGCAGACGGTACTGGATACCTGTCAGCGGCTGTATGAAACCCACAAGCTGATTACCTATCCCCGTTCGGACAGCCGCTATCTGCCCGAAGAGCATTTTGCCGGGCGTCATGCAGTACTTAAGGCGATTCAGGCGCATCAGTCACAGCTGACCCCGCCCGCTGATTTCGATGCGGATCGGCGCAACCGCTGCTGGGATGATAAAAAGGTGGACGCCCACCACGCCATTATTCCGACGGCCCGCGCCGGCACGGTAAAGCTTACGGAAAACGAGCAGCATATTTATGAACTGGTGGCGCGCCAGTATCTGATGCAGTTCTGCCCGGATGCGGTGTTCCGTAAGTGCGTCATCGACCTCGAAATTGCCGGGGGAAAATTTGTTGCGAAAGCGCGTTTCCTGGCGGAGGCGGGCTGGCGTGCACTGCTGGGCAGCAAAGAGCGTGACGAGGAGAATGACGGCATGCCGCTGCCGGTGGTGGCGAAAGGGGATACGCTGTTGTGCGAGCGCGGAGAGGTGCTGGCGAAGCAAACTCAGCCGCCGCGTCCGTTCACCGATGCCACGCTTCTCTCTGCGATGACCGGCATTGCCCGGTTCGTTCAGGATAAAGAATTAAAGAAAGTGCTGCGTGCGACCGATGGTTTAGGAACGGAAGCGACGCGGGCTGGCATTATTGAACTGCTGTTTCGTCGAGGTTTCCTGGTGAAGAAAGGGCGATATATCAACGCGACCGAGGCCGGACGTGCCCTGATTCACTCGTTGCCCGATCTGGCTGCCCGCCCGGATATGACGGCGCAGTGGGAGTCGACACTGACCCGTATCAGCGAAAAGGCCTGTCGTTATGAGGAGTTTATGCAACCGCTGGTCCAGACCTTAACCGGTCTGATCCACCAGGCGCGACAGCAGCCTGCGGCGCATGCCTTTCGGGGATTACCCTCCACCGGACAGAAGCGTCCGGTGCGCAAAACCAGACGTAAAGTGAAGGAGACGGAATGAGGCGTTACTCAGTATGGATGGTGCTGGCCCTGTCGCTGGCAACCAGCGCAGTACAGGCCAACGGTCGCTATCAGTCGATGCCACCCGGCAATAACGGTGTGAACACCGATGTGGTAGTGGATATGCCGCCGGAAGCCTGGACGCAGGCAGAGCGACGTCAGCCAGACTGCCTGCGCTGCTGTATTTTTGAAAACCGTAACTACAGTGAAGGCGCGGTGGTGAAGTCGGAAGGGGTGCTGCTGCAGTGCGCCCGGGATGAGCACTCCATCGGCACCAACAACCTGATCTGGAAGATTGTGAAATAAGTGTCGCGTGGCGCTCTGCCACGCGACCCTCAGTTAAAAGCGAAAGAGCGACCAGATGGGAGCGTGATCAGAGGGCTTCTCCATGCCACGGATCTCATAATCAATGCCGGTCTCAACGCAGTGTGCTGCCAGATTTTTGCTTGCCAGCACCAGATCGATGCGCAGGCCGCGATTATCATCGAAACCTTTTGAACGGTAATCAAACCAGGAGAAGCGATCGGCGACCTCCGGGTTATGTTCACGCCAGGTATCCACCAGGCCCCAGCCCAGCAGCCGATCCATCCACTCCCGCTCTTCCGGCAGGAAGGAGCATTTACCGGTTCGCAGCCAGCGCTTGCGGCTATCCTCGCCAATTCCAATATCCCGATCGGTGCTGCTGATATTCATGTCACCCATGATCAGAACCGGTTTATCGGCAGGCAGGTCTTCGGTCAGCAGACGCTGCAGGTCGCGATAAAACTTCTCTTTTGCCGGAAACTTAGTGGGATGGTCGCGGCTTTCACCCTGCGGGAAATAGCCGTTAATGACCGTGATGTCGCCGATCGGGCTGGGAATTTCAGCCATGATCAACCGGCGCTGTGCCTCTTCATCCTCTCCCGGAAAGCCCCGGCTCACTGAAACCGGCTGCATTCTGGTGAGCAGCGCCACACCGTAGTGGCCTTTCTGACCGTGGTAGAAAACGTGATAACCCAGCTTTGAGACCTCTTCCAGCGGGAACATTTCGTCATGGACTTTGGTTTCCTGTAAGCCAATGACATCGGGCTGATGCTGTTCAACCAGCGCCTGAAGCTGATGAGGGCGGGCGCGCAACCCATTGATGTTGAATGAAACAAATTTCATGAGGTCAACCATGGTTCAGAAAATGAGAGGCGGTGATGGTAGCGATTTTTACTGAAAAAGTCATGGCAGAAGAGGGGGCAGAACGTTTGAAAAATGTGGCGGTGCTCTGTCAGCAGGGGGGTCTCATCCCTCTCCCCTCAGAACAGGAAGCTGATGTATCGATTTGGGAAAGTGTGCTGAATGCAGGATGGTGGTGGGAGAAGGATGATTCGGCGCGTTGCGCCTCACCCTGCGGGCCGCGCTGAAGCGCGTTGTCTCGCGATGCTCGACCCGAACCTTAGTCGAAGGTTCTCATCCCT
>Ga0308172_1000145_pt1 | contig 132190 bp, 143 predicted proteins | sample PhyGR2_FD_202134 | JGI IMG/M metagenome (GOLD analysis project Ga0308172, IMG submission 202134) | Phyllosphere microbial communities from UC Gill Tract Community Farm, Albany, California, United States - DLSLSG.R2 | ecosystem: Host-associated > Plants > Phyllosphere > Unclassified | place... | reverse complement strand
TCCAGCCGGACATTGCGACCCAGACGCGGCGACACCAGCCCATCCACCAAGCTACCCTGATCCATCGCAAACGCCCCCCAACTCGCGATAATGAATCACCTGCGCAGGTCTTTTGCAACAATCCCCTTGCAGGGGAGGAAATCGGCTATCCCTTGGCCAGCCGCTTCTGGTTCGCGGTCACCGCCTTGTGCACCGGCGCCATCGCCTGGACCGGCATCGACGCGCCGATCAGCATGGCCCGGGCCATCGACTCCCACGCATCGATGATCCCGCCGCGCGGATCGTGCCGCGACAGACGCGTCAGCGCGGCCTGATCGCGGTTCCAGACCTTTGCCGACTGGTCGAACGCCTTCACCTTCTCGCTGACCATCAGCGTCATCTCGGCAACCGAGGACGTGCCCGTCGCCATCGCCCCCATGCGGGTCGCGATCACGCTCTGCGCGCTCAGCATCGCCTCCCCGGCCATCACCGCGAAACGCGCGGGCGCGCTCCAGAAGGCGATCCACGCCATCGGATCATAGGGATTCGCCATTGCGCCGTTCCTTTTGCCGCGTCCGTCGAGTCAGAATGCCCGTTCGCCAAAGACGTTGCCCGTCGGGCTATAGCGGCAAACGAGGAAGTCGTCGCGTGCGTTGCTCGCCATCGCGCATCCGACCGTCGTGGAACGCGCCCAGACGATCTGGGTATAATGCGCCACGTCGCCGAACTGCCCGGTCCGGCTCGATTGCGGCACGGGCAGATTCACGAAGTCGCGCTTCTCCGCGACCCAATGCCCCATCATCTCGTCATAGCGATAGGCGCCGCGCGTGCCGGTCCACAGATTCTCGCCCTGCCGGGTCGGCCCCTGCGGCTGTTCGGCATGCTGGAAGCGGCCGGTGCGCGCCATTTCCTGCGCATAGGCCAGCGCGCTCGCCGCCAGCCCGTCATCCCAGGCCAGGGGTGGCAACCCGATCTCCGCCCGCGCCGCGCGGTGCCCGGCCAGCATCGCCTGGCGCAACAATCCGGCCCCGCGCGGTGCGGGCGCATCGGAGGGGCGCGCCTCGACCACGCGCGCGGGCGGACGCTCCCCCGTCCCCGGCCGCGAGGACGGGACCATTTGGCCGCATCCCGCCAGCAACAGGGCGAAGACGGGAATCGATAAGAGATGGCGAAGCGCACGCATCGCCGCCATATCGGGCCGCATCATGTCCTCCGCAATATCGCCGACCCCCGCCCCGCTCGCGCTCTATGTCCATTGGCCCTTCTGCGTCTCCAAATGCCCCTATTGCGACTTCAACAGCCATGTCCGCGAGTCGGTGGACCAGGCGGCGTGGCAAAAGGCGCTGCTCGCCGATCTGGCGCATGAGGCCCAGGCGCTGCCCGACCGGCGGCTGACCTCGATCTTCTTCGGCGGCGGCACACCCTCGCTGATGCCCCCCGCCACGGTCGCCGCGATCCTGGACGCCGCCGAGCGCCACTGGGGCTTTGCCGAGGGGATCGAGATCACGCTGGAGGCCAATCCCTCCTCGGTCGAGGCGGCGCGTTTCGCCGATCTGGCCGCCGCCGGGGTCAACCGCGCTTCGCTGGGCGTGCAGGCGCTCGATGACGAGGCGCTGCATTTCCTGGGCCGGGCGCACGGCGTGGACGAGGCGCTGCGCGCGCTCCAGACCGCGCAAGGGGTGTTCGGGCGGGTCAGCTTCGACCTGATCTATGCCCGCCCCGGCCAACCGCTGCCCGACTGGGAGGCCGAGCTGAGCCGCGCGATCGGCTATGGCACCGAGCATCTGTCGCTCTATCAGCTGACGATCGAGCCAGGCACGCGCTTCCACACCGAGGCGGCGGCGGGACGGCTGACCATCCCCGACGGCGACGCCGCCGCCGACCTGTTCGAGGCGACACGCCAGCGCACCGCTGCCGCCGGGCTGCCCGCCTATGAGACGTCCAACCATGCGAGGCCGGGGGCGGAGAGCCGCCACAACCTGACCTATTGGCGTTACGGCGACTATGTCGGGATCGGCCCCGGCGCGCATGGCCGCCGCGAGGGCGTGGCGACCGTGCGCCGCAAGAAGCCCGAAAACTGGATGGCGGCGGTCGATCGCAACGGCCACGGCATCGAAACCGAGGAGACGCTCGATCCCGTCACCCGCGCAACCGAGGCGCTGGTCATGGGCCTGCGCCTGCGTGAAGGCGTCGACCTGACCCGCATCACCGCGCTGGCCGGGGGTCGGGAGATGGTGAACCATGCCACGCTCGACACCATGTCGCGACAGGGACTGATACGCCTGGAGGGCAACCGGCTGATCGTCACCGAGGCGGGGGCGCTTCTTCTGGACGCGGTGCTGCGGGAAGTGGTCGTGACGGACGGGGTTCCGGGCTAACCGACCGCGTCGCGCATCCAGTCCAGATAACGCGGCGAGACGTCGGTGACGGGCAGCGCGAGGATCTCGGGCACGTCATAGCTGTGCAACGCCTCGATCGCTTCGCGCAGGGCGGCGAAGCGGGATTTCACCGTCTTGATATGCAGCATCACTTCGGAGTCGTTCTGCACCGCCCCGTCCCAGCGATACCAGCTTTCGATCGGCATCGCCTGAACGCACGCGGCCAACCGGTTCTCGACGAGCATCCTCGCTATTGCGGCGGCCTCGTCACGCCCGCCCACCGCGCACATGACGACGATCGGTTCCGGGTTCACTCCCCAAACCCGGTCGGGGCGGGGGATACGGTGATCGTGGTGCCGTCGCGGATTTCCTGTACCTCCAGCGCGCGTTCGGCCACGCCGTCGCGGCCGAAGCGGAAGGCGCCGTCGATCCCGGAGAAGCCGTCCGACGCGCGCAGCCGGGTCTCGGGGAACGGCGCGTTCATCTTCCAGTCGCGGGCGATCCGCACGGTCAGCAGGACCGCGTCATAGCCCAGGCTCGACAGGCGATAGGGCGCGGTCCTGAACCGGGCGCGGTATTTGGTCGCATATTGCCGGTAGAGCGTGTTCGACACGCTGGCGAACCAGGCCCCGTTCAGCGGCGCGCGCGCGGCGATTCCCGATTCGGAGTTCCACAGCTCGGTCCCCAGCAGATGTGTGTTCGCGCCCGACCCGCGCTTCAGGACCGGGGCCGCCGCCGCCGCCGCCGCGCCGCCATCGGCGACCAGTACCGCGTCATAGGGCGCCTTGGCATTCAGCCGCTGCGCCGCCGCCGCGATCCCGCCCGCGACCCGGCCATAGGGCTGGAGCGAGACGACCTGCCCCCCCGCCCCCTCGACCGCGCGGAGAAAGGCGGTCGAGGCACGCTCGCCATACAGGCCGTTGGGGACGAGGCCCGCAAAGGTCGTGACGCCGCGCTCATGCGCGAAATCCACCACCCGGTCGATCGACTGGGCGGGCGTATAGCCCATCAGATAGGTGCCGCCGCCCGCGACCCCGGCATCGTTGGAAAAGCTGATGACCGGCACCCGCGCCGCCCGTGCGACGGGGGCGACCGCGCGGACATCCTCGGACAGCAGCGGCCCCAGGATCAGTTGCGCGCCCTCGGCGATCGCCTTCTGCGCCGCCGCCGCCGCGCCGTTCGCGGTGTCGTAATTGGTGATTCGGATCGTGTCCGCCTGCGCATCGAGCAACGCCATCATCGTGGCGTTGGCGATCGACTGGCCCACGCCCGCATTGGCGCCCGACAGCGGCACCAGCAGCGCGACGCGGTGGCGCGCGGTGTCGCGCGGCAGGCCATGCTCGACCTCGGTCGACGGGCGCGGCGTCGTCGGCGCGGGCCGGGTCTGAGGCTGTTCGACGGGCCCGCGCGGGACGATCGTCTGGCACGCTCCCAGGAACAGCGTCGTCGCCAGCGCCAGGCCGCGCCCGATCCGCCAGCCGTGACATTGCGAGCCGCCCGAATCTGCGGCCCCCGGTTGTACGAACAGCCCTGCCTCTGTCATGACGATCCCCGTGACCCAATCCGAACACACTCTCGAACCCGGGCTGTACATCGTCGCGACCCCGATCGGCAATCTCGGCGATCTGTCGCCGCGCGCCGCCAACATATTGACAAACGCCGATGTCATCGCCGTCGAGGACAGCCGTGTGACCGCCGGTCTGCTCCGCCATATCGGGGTGAAGCGGCCCATGCAGCCCTATCACGACCACAATGCCGAGCATGTCCGCCCCGGCCTGATCGCGCGCATGGCGACCCAGGCGGTGGCGCTGGTGTCCGATGCCGGGACACCGCTGATCTCGGATCCGGGTTACAAGCTGGTGCGCGATGCGCGCGCGGCGGGCCATGCGGTGGTGACGATCCCCGGCCCCTGCGCCGCCATCGCCGCGCTGACCCTGGCAGGGCTGCCGACCGACCGGTTCCTGTTCGCGGGCTTCCTGCCGCCCAAGGAAAAGGCGCGCGCCGATGCGATCGCCGAGATCGCCGGGATTCGCGCGACCCTGGTCTTCTACGAATCGGGTCCTCGCCTCGCCGCGACGCTGACCGCGCTGGCGGAAGGGCTGGGCGACCGCGAGGCGGCGGTGACGCGGGAGATCACCAAGAAGTTCGAGGAGGCGGTGACCGGCACCCTCTCCACCCTCGCCGCGCGCTATGCCGAGGGCGGGCCGAAGGGCGAGATCGCGATCGTCGTCGCGCCGCCGGGCGAGGCCCCGCCCGCCACCGAGCAGGACGCCGACGCCGCGCTGGCCGAGGCGCTGACCCGCCTGCCGGTCGGCCGCGCGGCGAGCGAGGTGGCCAAGGCGCTGGGCCTCGACCGCAAGGCGCTCTACGCGCGCGCCCTGGCACTGAAGAGCGGGGATTCAAGCGATTAGGATGCGGCGTTAGGGAATTTCTAAGGGACGCAGGCGCATGGCGGGACTAGGAGCCGCTCCCTCATGTACGCCTTCGATTTTCATCACGACATCAACCTGCTGGACATACGCTGGACAGGATTGTTCACGCCCGAGATCGCGGCGCGCTATGCCCATGAGCTGACGGACGCTTTCTGGCGCAGCGGCTTCGTGCCCGGCTATCTCCTGCGCGTCGATATGAGCGTCATCCGCGTCCAGCCGTCCGATTCCGTCATGGTCGTGCACAACAATATGCGCAATTTCCCGCGCGCCCGCCGCATCGGCATGGTGACCAACAGCGCGATCGCACGGCAGCAGATCCTGCGCCTGATGAAGCAACCCTATTTGCGCATCTTCGAAACGCCCGAATCCGCCCTGGAATGGCTCGTGTCGCCGGAGGAAAGCCTCGCCTGACCACCGGATCATGGGTTAGCAGGGGTGCATGTCGCTCGTTCCGCCTCGCCCCCGCCGGGACCGCCGTGCCGCCGAAGAGTCGGGCCGACGCGGCGAGCGCCTGGCCGCATGGTGGCTGCGACTGAAGGGCTGGACCATTCTCGACCGCCGGGTCCGCACGCCTGCGGGGGAGGTCGACCTGATCGCGCGGCGCGGATCGCTGGTCGCCTTTGTCGAGGTCAAGACGCGCAAGACCGCCGCGGAATTGGACTTCGCGATCGACGAACGGCGGCTGGCACGGGTCGCGGCGGCGGCGGAAATCCTGATGGCGACCTATGCGGGGCCGAGCGACGATATCCGCGTCGACGTCATCCTGCTAGCGCCGGGTACGCGGCCGCGTCACATCGAAAATGCCTGGTGCGGGTGACGCGCGGGTGACAGGGGCGGGGCGAAGGATTACCTCCCCTGCCAAAGACCCGTCCGAAGGAAGGAACGCTCCCCATGTCCAAGCCGCTGACCGTCGCTGTCCAGATGGACCCGATGGACCAGATCAATATCGCCGGGGACTCGAGCTTCGCGCTGATGCTGTCGGCGCAGGCACGGGGACACAAGCTGTTCCACTATGACGCCGGCGACCTCAACTGGTCGGACGGGCATCTCTGGACCAAGGCGCATCCCGTCACCGTGCAGCGGGTCGCGGGCGATCATTATGGCTTCGGCGAGCCGGTGAAGCTGGACCTGGGCGACGAGGCCGATGTCGTGCTGATGCGCCAGGACCCGCCCTTCGACCTGGGCTATATCACCGCCACCCATCTGCTGGAGCGGGTCGCCGAGAAGACGCTGGTCGTCAACAATCCGCGCAGCGTGCGCAACGCGCCGGAAAAGGTCTTCGTCCTCGACTATCCGCAATTCATGCCGCCGACGCTCGTCACCCGTTCGCTGGACGAGGCGCGGGCGTTCCTGGCTCAGCATGGCGAGATCGTCATCAAGCCGCTGCACGGCAATGGCGGCAAGGCGATCTTCAAGGTCGGGCGCGACGGCGCGAACCTGTCCGCGCTGATCGAGGTGTTCAACACCGCATATCGCGAACCGCATATGGTGCAGGCGTTCCTCCCCGCCGTGGCGAAGGGCGACAAGCGGATCGTCCTGATCGACGGCGAGGTCGCAGGCGCGATCAACCGCCTGCCCGGCGAGGGTGAGATTCGCTCCAACCTGGCGGTCGGCGGCTCGGCGGAGAAGACCGAGCTGACGGCGCGCGAACGCGAGATCTGCGCGGTGCTGGGGCCGGAATTGAAGCGGCGCGGGCTGTTGTTCGTCGGGATCGACGTGATCGGCGGCGAATGGCTGACCGAGATCAACGTCACCTCCCCCACCGGCATCGTCGCGATCGAGAAATTCGACGGCACCGATGTCGCCGCCATGATCTGGGACGCGATCGAGGCCAAGGTCGCGGCCAAGGGCTGAGGATCACGTCGCGCGCAGGACCGCCGATGCGCACGGAACCCATCGCCCCTCCCGCGCTTTTCCTGCCTTGAGCAATGAGGGGCAGAGCAATGGGTGCAACCACTATCGGCGCGCTGGTCGGTTCCGCGATCGACGGTCTGTCGGGCGACGATGGCGTCGCCGACGGCGCGATCATCGGCGCGGTGACCGCCAATGTCCTGAAGGTCGTGCTGCCGCTGGCCATCACCTATGCGGTGGGCTGGGCGGTGCTGCGCGGCGCGGGCAAGCTCAAGGACCGGGTTTTTGGAGAGGTGCAATGATCGGACGAATCATCGGTGCGCTGGTCGGGCGTGAAGTCAGCCGTCGCGAAGGCAATGACGGGCTGAAGGGCGCCGCGCTGGGCGCGCTGGCGGTGGGCGGCATGCGGCGGCTGGGCCCGCTCGGCCTGCTGCTCGGCGGCGGCTATGCGGCCAAGAAGGCCTATGACCGCCACAAGGCCAGCAAGGCGACCGCCACGCGCTATTGACGCGCCCGATCGCCTTCGACCTGTCGCAGCGCGTCAGCCATGGCTTGACGCGCTGCGGTGGCGTGCGTCAAAGGCAGCCATGCCCAATTCGCCCGCCAATCCCGACGATCCCCACAAGTTGAAGCGCCGCGGCATGTTGTTCGTGCTGTCCTCGCCCTCGGGCGCGGGCAAGTCGACCATCGCACGCAAACTGCTGGCGGACGATGCGGGCCTCCAGATGTCGGTGTCGGCGACGACCCGTCCGATGCGTCCCGGCGAAGAGGACGGCAAGGACTATCACTTCGTCGACCTCGAGCAATTCCGCCACATGGTAGCGAATGACGAGTTCCTGGAATGGGCGCATGTCTTCGACAATCGCTACGGCACGCCGCGCGCGCAGGTCGAGGCAATGCTGGCGGCCGGCAAGGACGTGCTGTTCGACATCGACTGGCAGGGCGCGCAGCAGCTGTTCCAGATTGCGGGCGGCGACGTGGTCCGCGTCTTCATCTTCCCCCCCTCGATGGAGGAACTGCGCCAGCGACTCGAGCGCCGCGCGACCGACTCGGTGGCGGTGATCGACGCGCGCATGGCTCGTGCGACCAACGAGGTCAGCCACTGGGACGGCTATGACTATGTCCTGGTCAATGACGATGTCGAACAATGTTTCCAGGGGGTGAAGACCATCCTCCAGGCCGAACGGCTGAAGCGTTCGCGCCAGACCGGACTGATCGGATTCATCCGGAAGCTGACCACGAAGTAACTACGGGGTGGGTGCCGGGCGCGCCCTTTGCTCCGTGCGAACGGGGGGGGTGGCGTGCCAGCAGAGAGCCTCTCCTCGCGTCCCACCCCCGTTCAGGCTGAGCGAAGTCGAAGCCCAAGCGAAAGCCTGGCCGCAAACGAATCCCGTGCACTTCGACTTCGCTCAGTGCGAACGGAGGGCGTGGCGTACCAGCAGAAAGCCTCTCCTCACGCCTCACCCCCGTTCAGGCTGAGCGCAGTCGAAGCCCAAGCGAAAGCCTGGCCGCAAGCGAATCCCGTGCACTTCGACTTCGCTCAGTGCGAACGGATGGCGGGCGTGCCAGTGGAAAGCCTCTCCTCGCGCCCCACCCCCGTTCAGGCTGAGCGAAGTCGAAGCCCAAGCGAAAGCCTCGCCGCAAACGAATCCCGTGCACTTCGACTTCGCTCAGTGCGGACGGAGAGCGTGGCGTACAGGCAAAGGACCTCTCCTCGCGCCCCGCCCCTGTTCGGGCTGAGCGAAGTCGAAGCCTACGCCCCTACCCCAGCGCCGCCAGAAACCGCACCGCCGCGTCGAACTCGCGCCTTTTGCCGTCGCGCGCCTCGATGGCGAGATAGTCCTCGCCCCATATCTCGGCCTGAAAATCCTCGTCGACATGCGCGGCGATCCACACCGCATCGGGCTCCGCCGCGCCCTCCAGCAGCGCCAGCGCCAGGACCAGCGAGCCGGTGATCGTCACGACCGGCGACAGCGCCGCCAGCCGGAAGGCATCGAGTGCCGCCACCGCCTGCGCCAGCCGATCGACCGTCGCATCGGGCTGGGGCCGGTGCATGATCCCGCTCACCAGCGTGAAATGCACGTCGTAGCGATCGCGCGCCCAGTCGAGCAGCGGGTTCCACACCCGGTCCTGCCGCTCGACCAGCTCGGGCGGCGAGTCGGCGCGGTAGCAGAGCAGGTCGGTTTCGGCGTAGCGCGCCAGCCCCTGCGCAAAGGGCGCCGAGTCCGCGCCGATCCGGTCGATCGCGGCATTGGCCAGCCCGGTCAGCGGCATGGCGCGCGGGTCCACCGTCTCCTCGACCGCGCGCCATTCCCCCGCCACGGCCTCGGCCAGCGCGGGCGTCGGCAAGGCCAGCGGCGCCCGGCCCGGCGTGCGCACCGGCCGATCGTCCAGCCGGACCACCCGATCGGCATCGACGCCGACATTCGTCCAGAACCGCTTCATTCCGCACCACTCCGCCAGCGATGCGCCAGTCCGGCAGGCACGACCGCGATCATCGCCAAGGCCGACAGGACGATGGCGACGCCCAGCGCCTTTTGCGGCCAGGCCACCCCGCGCGAGGCCAGCACGATGCCGAACAGCGCCCCCGCCACGCCGATCAGGCGGACGCCCGTGATGATGAACCAATGCCGCCGCGCGCGGCTATCGGCGCTCATGCCCGCACCAGCAGCGCAGGCAGATCGGCCACGTCCTGCGCGACGACCTGCGCGCCCGCATTCACCAGTTCGTGCACGTCATGATATCCCCAGGCCACGCCGACCGCGAAGGCGCCCGCCGCCTTGCCCATCGCCATGTCGAAACTTGTATCGCCGATCATCGCCACGTCCGCCGCGGCCACCCCCGTCTCGGCCATGGCGGCGAACACCATCGCGGGATCGGGCTTCGAGGGGTGCCGGTCGGCGGTCTGCAACGTGACGAAATGATGCGCCAGACCGTGTTCGGCCAGCACGCGGGCAAGCCCCCGGTCCGACTTGCCGGTCGCCACGCCCATCAGCCAGCCCTCCGCCGCCAGATGGTCGAGCAGCGCGGGGATGCCGTCGAACAGCGGCTCGGGCGCCATCGCGCCTTCGGTGCGCAGGCGGAAGAACGCCGCCTTGTAATCGCTGGCCAGCCGGTGATGCGCCTCGTCGGGCTGGTCGGGGGCGAGCACGCGCATCGCTTCGACCAGGCTCAGCCCGACGATCCGGCGAATTGCCGGTGCGGGCGGTGGGGTGAGGCCGGACAGGGCGAACGCCTCGACGGCGGCAAGGCAGATATTGGCCTGGCTGTCGACAAGGGTGCCGTCGCAATCGAACAGGGCAAGGCGCGGGCGCGTCATCGGCCCGTCCTATCGGCAAGGTCGCGGCGGGGGAAGCGCCCTCGTCCATGAACGATAGCTAACAAACGCATTCAGCATCGCATCATGGCGAATCGGGCAGAAGAGCATCAACGACGACGGGATTGGTCCCTTCGCCGCCGGATTGAAGATCAAGGGAGAAGACGATGTTCAAGAAGCTCTCGCTCGCAGCCGCTGCCCTTGCCGTCGGCGCGACGGCGATGGTTCCGACCGCCGCCTCGGCGCAGCGTTATTATGGCGACCGCTATGAGCGCGCCTATGGCGATGCCTATTATGACGGCTACAACCGTGGCCCGCGCTATGACCGTGGCTATTACGACCGTCGCGGCGGCTATGACCGCGGCTATTACAACCGCGGGCCGCAGCGCTGCAACAGCGGCACCACCGGCACCATCGTCGGCGCGATCGCGGGCGGCCTGCTGGGCCGGACGATCGACACGCGCGGCGACCGGACGCTCGGCACGATCCTGGGCGGCGGCGCGGGTGCGCTGGCCGGTCACGCGATCGAAAAGTCGAACAATCCCGGTTACTGCCGTTAATCGCGAAGGCGCAGAGCAAGCGCCCTCCGCTATGACAAGGAAGAGCCCCGTCGACCCAGGGTCGGCGGGGCTCTTGCCATATCGTCACAATGCACCTTGCATAGCATGGCATATTGCAACATCATGCGGCTCATGGACATGGCAAGCTGGCAGTCGCAATTGCGCAAGGGAGCGGCGGAACTGGTCCTGCTGACCGTCCTGTCGCGGGGCGAGGCTTATGGCCTGGAGATTCTCGCGCGCATCCGGTCGGCCGGTGAGTTGGTCAGCGAAGGCAGTCTCTACCCCCTGCTCAATCGGCTTGAGAAGGCCGGGCGAATCATCGGCCGCTGGGATCTGCCCGCCGAGGGCGGCAATCCGCGCAAATATTATCGCCTGACCGACGAAGGCGCCGCGCTGGCCGAAGCGATGCGCGCGGCCTGGATCGATTTTCGCACCACCATCACGACTCTCGTGGAGGATCAGCCATGACCGAGCCTGCCCGTATCATCGCCGACTATGTGCGCCGCCTGCGCTGGTCGCTCCAGGCGATCCCTTGCGAGGATCGCGAAGGAATCGTGCGCGAGATCGAAAGCCACCTGGCCGAAAGCCTGGCCACCAGCCCGGAGCGCCTCGACGCCAGCATCGCCGCGCTTGGTACGCCGCATGCGCTCGCGGCGCGCTTCGTCCAGGAATATCGGCTGGCGGGGGCCTTGGGCGAAGATCGCCCGGCTCCGCTGATCGCGGCGATGCTGGTCCGGTCGGGGCGGAGCGCGGCAGCGTTTGGCGCCATGCTGGTGGCCATGCTGCTCCATCTGATTGCGCTGAGCTTCGCGGCGGTCGCGATCGTCAAGCCGCTCTTCCCCAGCCATGTCGGCCTATGGTCGCTGCCTCAGGGACCGGCATTCGGAATCCTGGCAGATACGCCCGCCACACCGGAGATGATCGGATTCTGGGTGCTGCCGATCGGGATTGCGGGCGCACTGGCCTGTTATGCGCTGGCCACCCGCATATTGCGGGGGATGGGGCGACATCTCCTCCGCCGCGCCCCCGCCTTCTGACCTTCGATCAGCGCGACCCCCGGCCGCGCCGTTCGCCGCGGCGTTCCTTGCGATATTGCTTGGCGTGCGCCTTGGCGCGCTGCTTCAGCACGTCCTTGGGCGGCGGGCCGCGATCCTCGTCCTGGGGCAGGACGTCGCCGCGAATCTCGTCGAAGCCCAGCTGGTTCATCGATTCGGCGAAGTGGCTGGGCAGTTCGGCGGTCTGGTCGATGCGGCCGCCATCGGGATGGTCGACCCGGATGCGCCGGGCGTGCAGGTGCATCTTGCGGCTGATCCCGCCGGTCAGGAACGCCGCCGCGCCGCCATATTTGCCGTCGCCGACGATCGGATGCCCGATCGCCGCCATGTGCACGCGCAGCTGGTGGGTGCGGCCGGTGAACGGTTGCAGCTCGACCCAGCAGCAGCGATTGCCCGCCCGCTCGATCACCCGGTAGCGCGATCGCGCCGCCTGGCCATTCTCCTCGTCGACATGCATCTTCTCGCCGCCGGTGCCCGGCTGCTTGGCGATGGGCAGCTCGATCGTGCCGTCCTCGATCGAGGGGACGCCGACGACCAGCGCCCAATAGATCTTCTTGGCGGTCCGCCCCGAAAACGCCTTGGCGAAGAATGCCGCCGCGCGGGCATTGCGCGCGACGAGCAGCGCGCCCGAGGTGTCCTTGTCGAGCCGGTGGACCAGCTTGGGCCGCCCCTCCGCTTCGAATTGCAGCGCGTCGAGCAGGCCGTCGACATGGGTGGTCGTCTTCGTGCCCCCCTGCGTTGCCAGACCCGGCGGCTTGTTCAGGACCAGCGCGTCGCGGTCCTTGTGGATGACCATCTCGCGCGCGAAGGACTCCTCGTCCTCGGACAGGATGTTGCGCGGCCGCATGGTCGGCTTGCTGCTTTCGGCGGGGGCGGGCTCGGCGGGCGGGACACGCAGGACCTGGCCCGCGACGATCCGGTCGCCGGGCGTGGCGCGCGCGCCGTCGACGCGCAGCTGGCCGGTGCGGGCCCATTTGGCGACGGTGGTGAAGCTGGTGTCGGGCAGATGCCGCTTGAACCAGCGATCCAGCCGGATGCCGTCATCGTCATAGCCGACCGTGAATTGGCGGACAAAGTCCGTCATGCGAAAATCCTCGTCATCCATAGCCCCGCCCACAGCGCGGCCAGCGAACCCAATAATGACAGCGCGACATAACCCAGCGCCATCGCCCCCTGCCCCCGCTCGATCAGCGTGATGGTATCCAGCGAAAAGGCCGAGAAGGTCGTATAGCCCCCCAGCACCCCGACGCCCAGAAACAGCCGCCAGCCTTCGCTGCCCCCCATGCGCGCCAGCACCCCGGCCAGCACGCCCATGGCGAGACATCCGATCCAGTTGACCGCCAGCGTGCCGAACGGAAAACCGGGGCCGAGTGCATCGGTCAGCACCCGCCCCGTCAAATACCGTCCCCCCGAGCCCAGCGCGCCGCCCAGCATCACGAGAAGAAGCGGTGACATAATCCGCTTTCCCTAGCGCAACCCCGCGCGATGCGCAAAGGACAAGCGATCAGCCGCCCTTGACCACCAGATCGACATCGCTGCCGCCCTCCGCACGGGGGGTCGCATAGAGGATATAGGCCGCCTCGCCGCGCGTGCCGCCCAGGACATGCTGAGTCCCGTCCATCTTGTGTTCGGCGGTATAGCCCGCCTGGACGGCGCGGGTGTAATAATAGTCGACGACCTTGCCCACACCGCCCCCGGCGCGGAAGCTGACGATACGCAAGCCGCAGCCAGGGGCGTCGTTGCCCGCCGCCTCCGCCAGCCGGCTGCCCGGATAGGGTGCGAAGGCCCCCGGCAATCGCCCGGCCCAGCCCGCCGCATAACGCAGGCCCGACAGGCATCCGGCATTGCGCGCCTGTTGCCCCGCCAGCGCGGCCAGCGTGTAGGCCTTGGTCGAGGCACGGCATTCGGGGCAGTCGCGCGTCGGCGCGGGCGCGGCCTTCAGGGTGCGCGCATCGACCGGATCGGCGGGCGGCGGCATCGCGGGAAGCTGGTCGGTGACGGGGCGATTCGGCGGGCGCACCGCATTGGCGTTGGCGCTCTGGGTCAGGCCGGGATCGACCATGATCTGCCCCGCCAGCGCCTCGCGAAGCTGCGGATCGCGCGCCGGGCTGCCGTCGTTCATCGCGGCCAGTTCGTTGTCGAGCGCGTTCAGTTGCGCATCGTCGTCGGACACGCCGCCGCCACAAGCGGCAAGTAGCAGACAAACCAGCGGGATCAGGATTCGCGGCGACACGGCAATCATGGCGCCACCCCTAGCATGACGATCCCAGCCGGTCGTTAACGCGCCCGCCGCCGCCGTCCCGTCACGGGATGAGCTTCGCCGCGACTTGTGAATCGCATGGCCGGTCTCCATCTTGATTCCATGCTGAACCTGTTCTCGATCGTCATCGGCCTCGTCGCGCTTCTGCTCGGGATCGTGCCGTTCCTGCCCTTCTTCGCCTGGGGCTATTGGTTCGTCATTCCCATCGCGATCGTCGGCGCGGCGATCGGCGCGCTGTCGTCGCGCAGCAGCGGGCGGAACCTCAACCTGATCCTGATCCTGATCTTCGGCCTGCGCCTGATGCTGGGCGGTGGCCTGATCTGAACGCAAAACGGCCCGGCGGGTGTCCCCGCCGGGCCGTCCTGACGTCCGGGCCGATCAGCGGCAGCGGACCTGACCGCGGTCGATCTGCCGCCCCAGCAGCGCGCCGCCGCCCGCACCGATCACCGTGCCCAGCAGCCGCGAGCCGCCGCCCGCGATCACATTGCCCAGCGCGCCGCCCGCCAGGCCGCCGATCACCAGACCCGTGGTGCCGTCGTTGCGGCGGCAATAATAGCGCCCGTTCATGCCGCGATAGATGCGGTCGTTGCGACCGAGCGTGCGCGGCTGATAGAAGCGGCCGTCGCGATAATAGCGCTCGGGATAATAGCCGCGCTGGCCCGGCTCGAACCGGTTATAGTCGTAGTTGCGCCAGCGGACGTTGCGCATGTCGCGGCGATAATCCTTGCGCGCGTCGCGCACATCTTCGCGATATTCGCGGCGGGCATCCCGAATATCCCGGCGCGAATCGGCGTTGCGGACGTCGCGATTATAGTCCCGGCGCGCGTCGCGAATGTCTTCGCGATATTCCTGCCGCGCTTCCCAACCATTGCGCTGCGCTTCGGCAGGCAGGGCGGTAAATGCGGTGGCGGCCATGGCAACCGACAACAGAGCGATACGCATAACTCAACTCCCGATGATGATGCGGATAAAACCCGTCATCTTTCAAACTGTTGCGTGAACCGGAAACTACTTGCCGTTCACCGGAGGGACAGGCGCCCTCCCCGCCCGGCCACGAAAAAGGGCGCCACCCGCAGGTGACGCCCCTTTGAGAGCCCGATGCGCCGTCGGATCAGCGGCAGCGGCGATTGCTCGTGCCGCGCTCGATCTCGCGACCGGCCAGCGCGCCCACGGCGGCACCGCCCAGCGTACCCAGCGTACGGTCGCCGCGCGTGTCGATCGTGCGGCCCAGCAGCGCACCCGCGACGCCGCCGACGACCAGGCCGGTGGTGCCGTCCGGCTTGCGGCAACGGACACGGCCGCGATCGTCACGCCATTCGCGATACTTGTAGCGGCGCTGCGCATCGGCGGCGGTAGCCGGCAGGACCAGCGAGGGGACGATCATGGCGGTGCAGCCCAGAGCAAGCATCAATTTGCGCATGAGATATATCCTTCCAATTTGATCTGATGCCGTAACGTCCGCATTCTACGGTCCGTTGCATGAACATGAGATAACGCCGCATTCATCTTCGCCGCGCCCTTTCCGACCCCGGTCCATCGCTCTAGGGTCACGCGATGCTGCCCGAACCGACCGCCATGCTGCCCGCCGTCATGCCCTGGCTCGACCTGGCGGGTCTGGCCGTCTTTGCCGTGTCGGGCGCGCTGGCCGCGGCCCGGCATCGCCAGACGATGGTGACGCTGGTCTTCTTCGCGCTGATCACCGGGGTCGGCGGAGGCACGCTGCGCGACCTGCTGCTCAATGCGCCGGTCTTCTGGGTGCATGATCCGCGCGTGCCGCTCGTCTGCCTGGTCGCCGCCGTCGCGGTCTGGGCGACGCCCGCGCGCTGGTGGCGGGGCAGCGCGCTCGACTGGTTCGACGCGGTAGGACTGGCGGCCTATGCCGTCTATGGCGCGGCCAAGGCGAGCGGCTATGGCATCTCGCCGATCCCGGCCGCGATGCTGGGCGTGGTGTCGGCCTGTGTCGGCGGCATCATCCGCGACGTGATCGCGGGGGAGCCGTCGATCCTGATGCGGCCCGAACTCTACGTCACCGCCGCCGCGCTGGCCTCGACCAGCTATGTGCTGCTCAGCGCGCTCGGCGTGCCGGGGGCCGGGCCGATCGCCGCGCTGGCGGGATTCGCCCTGCGCGGGGCGGCGATCCGGTATCGGCTCGCCTTGCCTGCCTATCCGGCGAAGGGGTAGGATCGAGCGGTAGCGCCGGGGCGTGGCCTTCGACTTCGCTCAGGCTGAACGGAGCGAGGAAGCATCCCCGAACCCCCGTTCGGGCTGAGCGAAGTCGAAGCCCAAGGGAATCCCTCACCGCCCCAGCATCGACTCCGGCCGCACCACCCGGTCGAAGGTCGCTTCGTCGACCAGCCCCAGTTCCAGCCCCGCTTCCTTCAGCGTCTGCCCCTTGTGATGCGCATGCTTGGCGATCTTGGCGGCATTGTCATAGCCGATCTCCGGGGCCAGCGCGGTCACCAGCATCAGCGAGCGGTCGAGCAATTCGGTGATCCGGTCGCGATTGACCGTCATGCCCTCGATGGTGCGCTCGGCGAAACTCTCCATGCCGACCGCCAGCAAATGGATCGAACGCAGCACATTCGCGCCGATCAACGGCTTGAACACATTGAGCTCCAGATGACCCTGTAGCCCGCCGACCGTGACGGCGGCATTGTTCCCGATCACCTGCGCGGCGACCATGGTCAGCATCTCGCACTGGGTCGGGTTGACCTTGCCCGGCATGATCGAGCTGCCCGGTTCGTTGGCGGGCAGTTCCAGCTCGCCCAGCCCCGAGCGCGGGCCCGAGCCCAGCAGGCGGATGTCGTTGGCGATCTTGGTCAGCGCCACCGCCAGCACGTTCAGCGTCCCATGCAGGTCGACCAGCCCGTCATTGCTCGCCAGCGCCTCGAACTTGTTGGGCGCGGTGACGAAGTCGAGCCCGGTCGCCTCGGCGATCTCGGCGGCGATCGCCTCGGCAAAGCCATGCGGCGCGTTCAGCCCGGTGCCGACCGCCGTACCCCCCTGCGCCAGCGGCAGGATATTGCGGTGGAGCGTCCCCTCGATCCGGGCGCGGGCATTGGCGAGTTGCTGGACATAACCCGAAAATTCCTGGCCCAGCGTCAGCGGGGTCGCGTCCTGCAAATGGGTGCGGCCGATCTTGACGATCGAATCCCATTCCTTCGCCTTGGCATCGAGCGCGGCGTGCAGCCGGTCAAGCGCGGGATAAAGCTGCCGCGTCACGGCCAGCGCGGCGGCGACGTGCAGCGCGGTCGGGAAAGTGTCGTTGGACGACTGGCCGCGATTCACATCGTCATTGGGGTGGACGGGGCTCTTGCCGCCGCGCATGCCGGTCAGGATTTCATTGGCGCGGCCCGCAATCACCTCATTAGCGTTCATGTTGGACTGGGTGCCCGAGCCGGTCTGCCAGATGACCAGCGGGAACTGGTCGTCATGCCGCCCGTCGATCACCTCCTGCGCCGCCGCCTCGATCGCATCGGCCTTGTCCGCCGCCAGCCCGTGCCCGCGATTGATTCGCGCGGCGGCCTTTTTGACGATGGCGAGTGCATGGACGATGCCGATCGGCATCTGCTCGCGCGCGCCAAAGGGGAAGTTTTCCAGGCTGCGCTCGGTCTGCGCGCCCCAATAGGCGTGGGCGGGGACTTCGATCGGGCCGATCGAATCGGTTTCGGTGCGGGTAGTGGTGGGGGTCTGGGTCATGGGCTAGGGACTCACCGGATGGGGAATGGGTTCCCGGTGAATATCAAGCCCTCTCCCCTCCGGGGAGAGGGTTGGGTGAGGGGTTGGGGCTTGGCGAGACGGCGGAGTGCAGGCCCGGCCCCAGCCCCTCACCCCGGCCTCTCCCCGAGGGGGAGAGGGAGAAGGGTCTCGTCCTTCTCCGCTTCCGTTTTACTTCTTCCGCTTGAAATCCACCGCGACGACGTTGCTGCCGTCCTCGACCGGCTTGGCGACCGGCTCGTCATTCTCGGCCGAATCATGCGGATCGGGATCCCCCTGGGGGTCGTCGGCGACATGGAAGCCCAGCTCGAACTGCACTTCCGGGTCATGGAAGCGGGTGATCGCCGAATAGGGAATCACCAGCTTCGACGGCACTTGGTTGAAGCTGAGGCCGACCGAGAAGCGATTCTCGTCCACCGTCAGGTCCCAGAAGCGATTCTGGAGGACGATGGTCATTTCGTCGGGGAATCGCTCGACCAGCCGCTGCGGGATGTCGACGCCGGGCGCCTGGGTCTTGAAGGTGATATAGAAATGGTGGGTGCCGGGCAGATGCCCCGTCTCCGCCACCGGGCCGAGTACACGCCCCACCACGGCGCGCAGGGCCTCCTGCACGATGTCGTCATAGGGGATGAGGCTGTCGGGCAATCCTTCGGTCATGGCCCATGGACTAGCGGCCTTTGATCGCGGGTCAAGATTGCATGGGACGGATAGGTGTTTAAGGGAGGGGCCATGCGCACCGCCTCCGTCCACCGCGCCACCGCGGAAACCGTCATCGACGTCACCGTCAATCTCGACGGCACCGGCGTCTATCAGAACGCCACCGGCATCGGCTTTCTCGACCATATGCTCGACCAGCTGTCGCGGCACTCGCTGATCGACCTGTCGGTCAAGGTCGAGGGCGACCTGCATATCGACGGGCATCACACGACCGAGGACAGCGCGCTGGCGATCGGACAGGCCTTTGCCAAGGCGCTGGGCGACAAGCGCGGCATCTATCGCTACGGCGAGGCGCTGTCGCCGATGGACGAGGTGCTGACCCGCACCGCGCTCGACATTTCGGGGCGGCCCTGGCTGGTGTGGAAGGTGCCGTTCACCAACCCGATGCTGGGCACGCTCCAGACCGAGATGATCGAGCACTGGTTCCACAGCTTCGCGCAGGAGGCGGGCATCACGCTGCACGTCGAGCTGCTGCACGGCCACAACAACCATCACATCGCCGAGAGCGTCTTCAAGGGCCTGGCCCGCGCCCTGCGGATGGCGGTCGAGATCGACCCGCGCAAGGCCGACGCCATCCCCTCGACCAAGGGCATGTTGTGACGCTGGCGCTGATCGACATCGAGTCGGGCAATCTCCACTCGGTCGACAATGCCCTGCGCGCGGCGGGGGCGAGCGATGTCGTCATCACTGCCGACCCGGATGTGATCGCGCACGCCGACCGGATCGTGTTGCCGGGCGTCGGCGCATTCGGCGCGTGCGCGGCCAATCTCCGCGCGGTCGACGGACTGGAAGAGGCGCTGCGCGAGGCGGCCCTCACCCGTGCCCGCCCGTTCCTGGGCATTTGCGTGGGCATGCAGCTGCTCGCCGACACGGGCGAGGAAATGGGCGAGCATCGCGGACTGGGCTGGATTCCCGGCCGAGTCGCGCGACTCACCCCCGCCGACCCGGCGGCCAAGGTCCCGCATATGGGCTGGAACGATGTCCGCCCATTGCGCGACCACCCGCTGATCGTGCCGGGCGAGGCCTATTTCCTCCACAGTTTTGCCTTTACCGGCGAGCATGTGCTGGCGACCACCGATCACTCCGGCCCCGTCACCGCCGCGATCGGTCGCGACACGGTGGTCGGCGCGCAATTCCACCCCGAGAAGAGCCAGCGTTATGGCCTCTCCTTCCTCACCCGTTTCCTGGAGTGGCATCCGTGAGCCTGATCGTCTTCCCCGCCATCGACTTGAAGGGCGGCCAAGTGGTGCGTCTGGCCGAGGGCGATATGGACCGCGCGACCGTCTATGGCGACGATCCCACCCATCAGGCGATGCTCTTCGCGGAGGCGGGCGCGCAGCATCTGCACGTCGTCGATCTCGACGGCGCCTTTGCGGGCGAGTCGGTCAATGGCGAGGCGGTGCAGGCCATCGTCAAAGCCTTTCCCGGTCACGTCCAGCTGGGCGGCGGCATCCGTAACCCTCAGAATGTCGAACGCTGGTTCGGCCTGGGCGTCTCGCGCGTGGTGATCGGCACCGCGGCGCTGGAGAATCCGGACTTCGTGCGCGACATGGCCAAGGCCTATCCGGGCGGCATCGTCGTCGCGGTCGACGCCAAGGACGGCATGGTCGCCACGCGCGGCTGGGCGGACGTGTCGGACGTGTCGGTCGAGGATCTGGCGCGGCGGTTCGAGGATGCGGGCGTCGCGTCGCTGCTGTTCACGGATGTGGGCCGCGACGGGCTGCTCAAGGGCTGCAACGTGCCCGCGACCGTCGATCTGGCCCGCGCGGTGCGCATCCCGGTGATCGCCAGCGGCGGCGTGGCGGGGATCGGCGACATCCATATGCTGGCGCTCCACCATCAGGACGGGGTCGAGGGCGTCATCACCGGCCGCGCACTCTATGACGGGCGGCTCGATCTGGCGGCGGCGCTGTCGGTGGCGGCGGCCGCATGACCGTCCGGGCGCGCGTCATCCCCTGCCTCGACGTCGCCAATGGCCGCGTGGTCAAGGGCGTCAACTTCGTCGACCTGATCGATGCGGGCGATCCCGTCGAGCAGGCGCGCGCCTATGACGCGGCGGGCGCGGACGAGCTGTGCTTCCTCGACATCACCGCCAGCCATGAGGCGCGCGGCACCATATTGGACGTGGTGCGGCGGACGGCGGCGGTGTGCTTCATGCCGCTGACCGTCGGCGGCGGTGTGCGCACGGCGGAGGATGCGCGGGCGCTGCTGCTGGCAGGCGCGGACAAGGTGGCGGTCAACTCCGCCGCCGTCAGCCGCCCGGAAGTCGTCTCGGACATTGCCGAGCGATTCGGCAGCCAGTGCTGCGTCGCCAGCATCGATGCGCGGCGGACGGCCGATGGCTGGGAGGTGTTCACCCATGGCGGGCGGCGCGCGACCGGGATCGATGCGGTGGAGCACGCGCTGCGCCTGGCGGAACTGGGCGCGGGCGAGTTGCTCGTCACCTCGATGGACCGCGACGGGACGCGGGGTGGATACGACCTCGACCTGATCCGCACCATCGCCGACCGGACCAGCGTGCCGGTCGTGGCGTCGGGCGGCGTCGGCGGGCTGGACGATCTGGTCGCGGGCGTGCGCGACGGCCATGCCTCGGCGGTGCTGGCGGCATCGATCTTCCATTTCGGCGATGCATCGATCGCGGATGCCCACCGGGCGCTGGCGGCGGCGGGGGTGCCGGTTCGGACGCATTGAGGTTCGCACGAAGGCCCGGGGTTTGGTTTCCGGGCGGTCGGCTTGGTGCCCCTTCGATCGATCCCGTCTCCCGTTCGCGCTGAGCGAAGTCGAAGCGCACGCCCCGCCCCTTGCCGCGCCGGATTCCCGTGGCCTTCGACTTCGCTCAGGCTGAACGGAGGGGTTGCGGAGCCATCGCTTTCGATCGGGAGACCTTCCCACATTCGAAGCGCGGGCCAGCGCCCGCCCCAAATCGAAACCCTCCGCGCCTCCGCGCGAACCAAAAACCTTCGCGGCTTCGCGTCTTCGCGTGAAAATCTCTCTCCGATGACCGCCGCCGAACAGAGCTGCGCCCCCAGGCCACTCGCCATCCCGACCCCAGCCAACGACCCTAACGGCGGCGTCGACCTGCACAGCCATTCCGAACCGTCGGAGGATGCGGACCAACCGCTTGCGCGAAGCAGGTTCGCAGGTTTGGGTTCATTAGGTTCACGCGAAGCCGCGAAGCCGCGAAGGTTTTTGGTTCGCGCGGAGGCGCGGAGAGATTGGTCACGCGGCGGCCCCGCTTTGCCCTTTGGCACGCCGGACTCCCGTGGCCTTCGACTTCGCTCAGGCTGAACGGAGGTGGGGTTGCGGAGCCATCGCTTTCGGGCGGGAGACCTTTCCACATCGGGGGCACGGGCCAGCGCTCGCCCCAGATCAAACCCTCCGCGCCTCCGCGCCTCCGCGCCTCCGCGCGAACCAAAACCCTTCGCGTCTTCGCGGCAAAATCTCCCCCGATGACCGCCGCCGAACAGGCTGCTAAACATCCCCCATGCCACTCGCCATCATGACCCCGGCCAATGGCCATAGCGGTGTCGTCCGCCTGCGCAGCCATCCCGAGCTGTCGGACATCGCGCTGTTCGTCTTCGCGATCGGCGCGATCTGGTTTTTGCGGCGCGCGCTGCGTCGCCGGAATCGCAAGGATTGACGCCGCCCGCCGCCTGCGCCACCCACGCCGCCATGGACATGCTCGACCGCCTCGAAGCCACGATCCGCGCGCGCCGGGACGAGGGCGATGCCGCCACTTCCTACGCCGCCAGCCTGTTCGCCAAGGGGCGGCCCAAGATCGCACAGAAGCTGGGCGAGGAAGCGGTGGAAACCGTCATCGCCGCCATGGCGCAGCCCGACAAGATCGTGTCCGAGGCCGCCGACCTGCTCTTCCACCTGATCGTGCTGCTGACCGATGCGGGACTGTCGCTGGACGATGTCCGCGCCGAACTCGCGCGGCGCGAGGGCATATCGGGTCACGACGAAAAGGCCGCGCGCGCCCGCTGATCCCACGGAGATTATCGATGCCGATCGACGCCACGCTTCCCTATGACGACCAGAATATCTTCGCGAAGATCCTGCGCGACGAAATCCCCTCGAAGCGCGTCTATGAGGATGAATGGGCGGTCGCATTCCACGACATCGCACCACACGCCCCGACGCATATCCTGGTGATCCCGCGCGGCCCCTATGTGTCGTGGGACGATTTCTCGGCGCGCGCCAGCGAGGCGGAGATTGCGGGCTTCGTCCGCGCGGTCGGCCATGTCGCGCGCGAGGCGGGCGTGATGGCGCCGGGTTACCGCCTGCTGGCGAATATCGGGCCGGACGCCGGGCAGGAAGTACCCCATCTCCATGTCCATATCCTGGCGGGCAAGCCGCTCGGCCCGATACTGGCGCGCTGATCGAGCCACTTGCCCCTCCTCCTGCCGGGACAAGGGCTTTAAACGCACGCCTTTCTCCTCCCCTGACCGCATCGGCTGCGTCTTAGGGATTGCGCGTAATAAAATTGCAGCTAACTTCCCGGATCATTCACCGAACGCCGGGTGCGCCCCCTGTCGGGGCGGCCCTTCCCTTGGGGGGATTGGACATTCATGATTTTCGGGCGCGTTAAGCCTCTGGACGCCATTCTGGCGACCGCTGAGAAGAAGGGGCTGCAACGATCGCTAGGCGCGTTCCAGCTGACCATGCTGGGCATCGGCGCCGTCATCGGCACGGGCATCTTCGTCCTCACCTCCGAAGCCGCGCAAAAGGCGGGGCCGGGCATGATGCTGTCCTTCGTGCTGGCGGGTTTCGTCTGCGCGGTGGCGGCGCTGTGCTATTCCGAGCTGGCCTCGATGGTGCCGGTCGCGGGGTCGGCCTATACCTATACCTATGCGGTCATGGGCGAATTGCTCGCCTGGATGGTCGGCTGGGCGCTGATCCTGGAATATGCGGTCGGCGCATCCGCCGTCGCGGTCGGCTGGTCGGGTTATGTGGTGGGGCAGATCCGCAACCTGCTGGGCATCGACATACCGATGGAATGGGTCAACGGCCCCTCCTCGGGCGGTTACATCAACCTGCCCGCCGTCATCATCTCGCTGCTGGTCACCTGGCTGCTCGTCGTCGGCACGACCGAGAGCGCGCGCGTCAACGCGATCCTGGTGGCGATCAAGGTCGCCGCGCTGACCCTGTTCATCGCGCTGTCGGTGCCGGTCATGAACGGCGCGCATTTCGAACCCTTCATGCCGACCGGACTGACCGGCGTCGCGGGGGCGGCGGCGTCGATCTTCTTCGCCTATGTCGGCTTCGACGCGGTGTCGACCGCCGCCGAGGAAACCAAGAACCCGCAGCGCAACGTGCCGATCGGCCTGATCGCCTCGCTGCTGTTCTGCACCATCTTCTACCTGCTGGTATCGGCGGGCGCGATCGGATCGCCGCTGGGCGCGCAGCCGGTGCGGGACGCCGCGGGCGTCCTGCTGTCGCCGGGCACCTCGGAACTGGCCGATCGCTGCAAGGCGATCGTCGCGGGCGGCGCGGCCGAGCCGCTGTCCTGCTCGCGCGAGGCGCTGGCGCATGTGCTGCGTACCATCGGCTGGGAAAAGATCGGCAACCTGATCGGCCTCGCCGCCACGCTGGCGCTGCCCTCGGTCGTGCTCATGATGATGTTCGGCCAGACCCGCGTGTTCTTTACCATGGCGCGCGACGGCCTGCTGCCCGAAAAGCTCGCCTCGGTGCATCCGCGCTATCGCACCCCGCACGTCGTGACGATCGTCACCGGCATCGCCGCGACCATCGCCTCGGCCTTCCTGCCGGTCGGCAAACTGGCCGACTATTCCAACTCGGGCACGCTGTTCGCCTTCTTCATGGTGGCGCTGTCGGTGATGGTGCTGCGCCGGACCGATCCGGGCCGCAAGCGCCCCTTCCGCACCCCGGCGGTGTGGATCGTCGCCCCCGCCGCGATGATCGGGTGTGCCTATCTGTACTTCTCGCTGCCGCTGATCGCGATCTTGGTCCTGCCGGGCTGGGGTGCGGTCGGCCTGCTGATCTACTTCCTCTACAGCCGGAAGCGCAGCCATGTCGGACGCGGCATCATCGACGTGGTCGAGGACCCCGCGATGCAGCCGGAGGTCGCCCGGCCGCTCGATCGCTGATCGGCTTTCGCGGCGATATAAAAAAGGCCTGGAGGAGCGATCCTCCGGGCCTTTTCGTTTGCGGGTTCTGCCCCTCCACCATCCTTGGGATGGTCCCCCTCCCCAAGCAAAGCTTGGGGAGGACTGGGTTAGTCTGACCTCCGTTCAGCCTGAGCGAAGTCGAAGGCCACGCTTTTTGTTCAGAGGCTGGCGGCCAGGGCCTTCAGGTCGACCTGGGGCCGCGCGCCGAAATGGCTGATGATCTCGGCCGCGCAAACGGCGCCCAGGGTCAGCGAGGCCTGAAGGTCGCGGCCATGCGTCTGGCCATGGAGGAAGCCCGCCGCGAACAGGTCGCCCGCGCCCGTCGTGTCGACCACCTTGTCCACCGGCTGGGCGGGTACGGTCACGCGCTCGTCGCCGCGCACCGCCAGCGCGCCCTTTTCGGCCAGCGTGACGACCAGCGTCCCGACCTTGTCCTTCAGGAAGGCGATCGCCGCCTCGACATCCGCCGTCTCGGTCAGCGCGACGATCTCGGTCTCGTTGGCGAAGATCACGTCGATCAGCCCGGCATCGATCAGCGCATGGAAATCGGCGCGGTGGCGGTCGATGACGAACTCGGCCGAGGCGGTGAAGGCGATCTTGCGACCCGCCTCGCGCGCGACCTGGATCGCGGCGCGCATCGCGGCGCGCGGTTCCTCGGGATCCCAGAGATAGCCCTCGATATAGAGATAGGCGGCATCGGCGATCAGCGCACGGTCGAGCGCCTGGGCGGGCAGGTAATGCGACGCGCCCAGGAAGGTGTTCATCGTCCGCTGCCCGTCGGGGCTGACGAAGATCATGCAGCGGCCGGTCGTCGGCTGCCCGGCGCGGACCGGCGTGTCATAGCGGACGCCCGCCGCCCGGATGTCGTGCGCGAAGACCTCGCCCAGCTGGTCGTCGGCGACCTGGCCGATGAACGCGGTCTTGCCGCCCAGCGCCGCGATCCCCGCCAGCGTATTGGCCGCCGAGCCGCCCGAAATCTCGCGCCCCGGCCCCATCTTGGCATACAGCGCATCGGCCTCTTCGGGCGAGAAGACCAGCTGCATCGCGCCCTTGGTCATGCCGTTTTCGGCGATGAAGTCATCTTCGGCCGGGCTGAGGATGTCGACGATGGCATTGCCGATCGCCACCACGTCGTAAGTGGGGTTGGTCAAGAAAGGGACTCCGGGAAAAAGCTGTGATGCCGCCGCCCTAGTCAGCGCGCTACCCCCGCGCAAGGGAGGCGCGGATGCCGCCGCCGCGCATTGACTCGAGGCTTGGCCCCGCGCCATTCCCGACGCCATGATCCGCGCCTTTTTCCTGTCGCTGGCCCAGCTTGGCGATCCTGCGATCCGCCGGGTGCTGTTTCGCTCGCTGGCGGTCACGCTCGCCCTGTTCGCGGGCGCCGGGATCGCTTTGTGGTGGGGCGTGCGCGCGGCGCTGAGCGGGTGGCTGGGCGCGCAGGCGGGCGGATGGTCGGCGGTGCTGACCGTGGTGGTCGAGCTGCTGGCCTTCTGGCTCGCCTTTCGGGCGGTGGCGGTCGCGGTGGTCGGCCTGTTCGCCGACGACATCGTTGCCGCGGTCGAGGCCCGCCATTATCCCGACCGGCTGGCAAGCGCGCGGCCGGTGCCCTTCGCGCGCGGGGTCGCCATGGGGCTGGGGTCGGCGGGGCGCGTGATCGCGATCAACCTGATCCTCCTGCCGCTCTATATCGTCCTGCTGGCGACCGGGGTGGGCACGGCGGCGGCCTTTCTGGTCGTCAATGGCTGGCTGCTCGCGCGTGATCTGGGCGACATGGTGGCGGCGCGGCACATGGACCGGGCCGCCATGCGTCGCTGGCGCAAGGCGACCGGACCCGCGCGCTTCCTGTTGGGGCTTGCCGCCGCCGCCCTGTTCGTGGTTCCGGGGGTGAACCTGCTGGCCCCCGTCCTGGGGGCGAGCATGGCGACCCATTTCTTTCACATGAGACGTAAGGCATGAACCGCCCATTCGCGCTGATGCTGCTGCCCCCGATCGCGCTGGCGGGCTGTACCGTACCGCAGACCGCCGCGCCGGTCCGCACCGGCGGCATGGCCCCGGTGCCCGTGCCCTATACCAGCGTCGGGCTGGAACGGGTGCTGGGGCAGGATGCCGCCGGACTGACCAAGCTGTTCGGCACGGCCGATGCCGATGTGCGCGAGGGGACCGCGCGCAAGTTGCAATATCAGGGCCGCTTCTGCGTCCTCGACGCCTATCTCTACCCCAAGGACGGGGCCGAGCCGCGCGTCACCTATATCGACGCGCGCGAACCCGATGGCAGCGCCATCGACCGCGCCAGTTGTGTCGCGGCGCTGACCAGGCGTGACGGCGGCCGCTGACCGGCGGGCGGCACCCATTCCCGGTGTGGGTGAAATGCGCCGCAGGTCCAGCGATGGCCGTGACCTGCCCATGATCGGGACGCCAAGTGGTTAACAAATCTTCATGATTTATGGGTGTTGCAAAAGGGTTCCGTGCATTTGCAAAAAATTGATGCGCTGCAGGAACAATTTTGCGGATCGAAGCGTATGCGCTATCGGGACGAAGAACAACGCCGCGTCTTGGCTGTAGTTCGCCATGGGAGATTATATATGATGAAGTTCCTGTCTGCCGTTGCTGCCACCGCCCTCGTCGCTGCTCCGGTCGCCGCTGCGCCGACCAACGCCGCTTCGAGCCTGTCGGTCGCCAAGTCGGTCCGCGCCTCGGCTCCGACCGCCAAGGGCAACAAGCTGGCCGGCGGCGGCATCCTCGCCGCGCTGATCGCTGCTGGCGTGGTCGCCATCGGCGTCGTCGCGATCGTCAAGGACGATAACGCGGACAGCAACTGATCGTCGGGGGCGGGTCTGGGCCCGCCCCGGCCATCATCGCATGGTGACATGCACGGAAAAGGGGGCCGTTTCGGCTCCCTTTTTTGTTGCCCGTAACAGGGGCTCAGGCGCCCCAGTCGGGGCCGTCCGGGTCGGGGAAGAAATCATCGCCCTGGGCGGGCGCGTCCGGGCGCAAAGGCGGCAGGCTTGGCGGCTCGCCACCGAAGCGGACCCGGATATAGGCGACCGATCCGCTCAGCCCCTGAAAGACGGCGCGCACCGCCTCGCCACGCCGGATCCGGGCACCGATCAGCGGCGCGCGTTCGGCGGAGAGATAGCCGACCTGGACATCCCGTTCGCTGAACACCGCGACCGCATGGGGGTCGTGCCGGTTGCGCGGCTCGGGCCGCAGCGTCACGGGATCGCCGACGGCCGATGCCAGCAGCTCGAAGCGCCGGTTGCTCCGCGCCTTGTCCTCATTGGGAAAGTCGATCCCGACCACGGCCAGCGTCAATTCATCCATGCGCCCCTAACTGGGTATCCCGGCCGTCCGGGTCCAGAGCCCTCCCAATCCGGGCCGGGCGGGCTATAGTGCAATCATCCTGTCCCATCCGGAGTATCCATGTCCGTTGCCGCCCTGGCGATGCTGCTCGCCGCCCAAAGCCTCGCTCCCGCCCCGACCGTCGCGCCTGTCCTGGCCAGCCCCGACGCGCGCGACGTGCACAGCTATGCCCGACCGCTGGAGGCGCGGGTCACGCATGTCTCGCTGAACCTCTATGCCGATTTCGACACCCATGTGATGCGCGGCATCGCGACCCTGTCGGTCGATGCCAAGCCGGATGCCCGGCAGCTGGTGGTCGACGACAACGGCCTGCGCATCGTCGCCGTCACCGATGCGCAGAACCGGCCCCTGCCTTATAGCGTGGGCGCGAACGACAAGGTGCACGGCGCGCCGCTGACCATCACGCTGAACGGCCAGCGCACGGTCAAGATCGCCTATGCCTCCGCGCCGGGGGCCAAGGCGCTGCAATGGCTGTCGCCCGAGCAAACGGCGGGCAAGAAACAGCCCTATCTGTTCAGCCAGGGCGAGGCGATCCTCAACCGCAGCTGGATTCCGACCCAGGATTCGCCCGGCATCCGCCAGACCTGGGACGCCACCGTCAACGCCCCCTGCGCGCTGACCGTGGTGATGAGCGGCGAGCGGACCGGCGAGACGCCCTGCAACGATGGCCGCCACACCGCCAGCTATCGCATGGACAAGCCGGTCGCTCCCTATCTGATCGCGCTCGCGATCGGCGACCTCAAGTTCAAGCCGCTCAGCGCCCATACCGGCATCTGGACCGAGCCCGCGATGCTCGACAAGGCGGCCTGGGAATTCGCCGGACTCGACAAGTTCGTCACCGCCGCCGAGGGGCTGTACGGCCCCTATCGCTGGGGCCGCTATGACGTGCTGGTCCTGCCGCCCAGCTTTCCGTTCGGCGGCATGGAAAACCCGATGCTGACCTTCGCCACGCCGACCGTGCTGGCGGGCGACCGCAGCCTCGTCAGCCTGATCGCACATGAGCTGGCGCATAGCTGGTCGGGCAATCTCGTCACCAACGCGACCTGGGACGATTTCTGGCTGAACGAGGGCTTCACCAGCTATTTCGAGAACCGGATCATGGAGTCGATGTACGGCAAGCGCCGCGCCGCGATGGAAGCGGACCTGGCCTGGACCGACATGCAGAACGCGGTGAAGGAAGCCGGTGGCCCGCAGTCGGCCGATACCAAGCTGCATCTCGACCTGAATGCCGCGCGCGATCCCGATGACGGCATGACCCAGATCGCCTATGACAAGGGTGCGACCTTCCTGCGGACGATCGAGTCCGTCGTCGGGCGCGCGCGCTGGGACGCGTATCTGCGCGGCTATTTCGACCGCCATGCCTTCCAGCCGCAGACGAGCGCCGGGTTCCTGGCCGACTTGCGCCAGAACCTGCTCAAGCCCGGCGAGGACGCCAGGATCGGCGTCGACCAATGGGTCTATCAGCCCGGCATTCCCGCCAATGCAGTCCATGTCCGCTCCGACGCCTTCCCCGCGATCGACGCGGCGGCCCGGGCCTTCGCGGCGGGTGGCCCGGTCTCGGCGGTGCCGGACAAGGTCACGACGCAGGAATATGTCCGCTTACTCGACCAGCTGCCCCGCCAGCTCTCCGCCGAACGGCTCGCCGCGCTCGATGGACGTTTCCACTGGAACGGGACGGGCAATAGCGAGATCCGCTTCGCCTGGCTGCGCCTCGCGCTCGCCAATCGCTATCCGCCTGCCGAAGCGTCGGCCGAGCAGTTCCTGACCGCACAGGGCCGCCGCAAGTTCGTCGCACCGCTGTTCCAGCAGCTTCAGGGACAGGACGAATGGGGCCAGGCGCTGGCCAGGCGAATCTATGACAAGGCGCGTCCCGGCTATCATTCGGTGACCCAGGTTACGGTCGACCGCCTGCTCGGACGATAAAGCGAGCCTAACGCACGGCGAAACGAGGAACGAAAAACTCGTTTCGCCGCCGGATTTTCAAGTCATCGCCGCCGCAACACCGTTCACCGGATATGGTTGCGCCTGCGCTTTCCAACCCGTTTAGCCCCGGTTAATCGACACTCACACCGACATTCCGACCGGGGGGTCATGTGAAGTTCAAGGCATTTGCAGTGCGATTCGCGCTGATGGCATCGTGCGGCCTGATGATGGCCACCCCTGCTGCGGCGCAGTTCTGGCAGTGCGCACCCTATGCCCGCGAGATTTCGGGCATCGATCTTCACGGCAACGCCAACACCTGGTGGGGCCAGGCCGAGGGCCGTTACGAGCGCGGCCACACCCCGAAGGAAGGATCGGTCCTCGCCTTCGAAGCGACCCACCGGATGCGCGTCGGCCATGTCGCGATGGTCAGCCGGGTCGTCAGCAACCGCGAAGTCCTGCTCACCCATGCCAACTGGTCGCGCCGCGGCGGCATCGAGCGCGACGTCCGCGCGATCGACGTCTCGCCCAACAATGACTGGTCGATGGTCAAGGTGTGGTACGGCCCCAATGGCGACCTGGGCACGTCGGCCTATCCGACCAAGGGCTTCATCTATGCGGACCATGCGCCGAGCAGCGCCATGCCCGCCAACGAGATCGCCTCGCGCACCGACAGCCGCGTCTCGGGCATCCTGACCTTCGCGGCCCCGACCCAGTAAGATTTTCCGCCCGGCCCGCATCGGCGATGGTCGGGAAAGCCCAGCGCATCACGCGGGACATACGCTTCGACGTCGCGCGGCGTGACCGGATAAGGTCGAACGGGGCGGAAGCTGCCCCCATTCCTCTTCCAAACCCCCGTTCAGCCTGAGCGAAGTCGAAGGCCAAGGGAACACCTCACCCAGCGCGCAGCCCATGCTTCGATTGCGCTCAGTGTGAAAGGCCGTTGCCCCCTCACCCAGCCCGGAACGTCATCGCCACGCCGTTCATGCAATAACGCTTGCCCGTCGGCTTGGGCCCGTCGTCGAAGACATGGCCGAGATGCCCGCCACAGCGGCTGCAATGCACCTCCACCCGCTCCATCATCAGCGACCGGTCGGACGTGGTGCCGACCGCGCGGGGCAGGGATGCCCAGAAACTCGGCCAGCCGGTGCCGCTGTCGAACTTCGTCCTGGACGAAAAGAGCGGCTGGCCGCAGCCCTTGCATCCGAAGACGCCGGCGCGATGCTCGTCATTGAGCGGGCTGCTATAGGGCCGCTCGGTCCCTTCCTTGCGCAACACCGCATAGGCCGCCGGGCCGAGCTTCTGCCGCCATGCCGCGTCGCTCATCGCCACCGGATAGCGCTCGGCGGCCACCGCCTCGTGGCCGCAGGCGGACAGGCCGATCCCCGCCAGCCCCAGACCGGCAAGCGAGAGAAAGGCGCGGCGATCGGCAGTTTGCGTGCTCATGCCCCCAAGATAGGAAGGCCACCGCCCGGTGACAGGGGGTCAGCCCTTGCGCCGCCAGAAGGGCCGCGTGCTGCCCGATTGCAGCACGCCGCGCCGGAACAGCCGCGCCCCCAGCGTCACGAAGATCGCCACCCACAGCGCCTGCCACGCCAGCGCCAGCGCATGCGGCCAGAGCGAGGGGCTCGCCGCCGCCATGCCCGCCATCGCGAAGGGCGAGGATAGCGGGAATATCTCCGCCACCCGTGCCAGCCAGCTGTCGGGCTTGGACAGGCCGCTCAGCGTCAGGGTGAACATGCCGACCTGGACGATGGTGATGGGCAGCGAGAGCATCTGGATCTCGCGCATCGTCGTCGCCTGCGCGCCGATCGTCAGGAATACCGATCCCAGCAACAGATAGGCCATGGTGAAATAGCTGACGAACAGGATCGCGAATATCGGCAGGCCGACCGCCGGGGACAATTCGCCGACCACCCCGCTGAACGCCGGGGGCAGGACGCTCGTCACCTGGCCCAGCACCGTGCCCCAGAAGCCGACGAACAGCACCGCCACCCCGAACATGCCCAGCAGCTTGCCCAGGAACACCGCCTCCAGCGGCACGGCGGCGGCCAGCACCTCGATCACCTTGTTCGAGCGTTCCTCCGCCATGGTGCCGACGACCTGCCCCGCCAGGAACAGGGTCAGGAAGAACACGCCGAACACCGCCAGGAACGCGGTCTGGTTCTGCCCGCCCAGCGTCGCGCGCTGGCGCGAAAAGCTGATCTTGGTCGGCGTGACGCGCGGCAATTCCCCGCCCAGCCGCTCGGCCGCCAGCGCGCTGCCCGCCAGCACGGCCAGATAATCCGCCGCGCGCGAGCCGCGTGCACCATAGAGCAGGGTCGGCCGGTCGAGCGGGCCATAGAGCACCGCGGTCGCGTCATAATCCCGCGATTCGAACGCGGCGCGCGCCTGGGCCGCCGGATCGCGTGCCGGGGCAAGGGTGACCAGCGCGGGCGGCTCCTCGTCGCGGCGGAAGATGGCGCGCGACCGCCGGTCGGCCTCCACGAAGCTGCCCGCCAGGGCGTCGGGGACGATCGCGACGATGCGGACATGGTCGGCGCCGTGATCGGCGGCCTGCGCCGCGCCCATCGCGCCAATGGTGCTGAACGCGACCATGATGAGCGGCGCGAACAGGAACAGGAGGAAGATCGGCGTGAAGACGGTCGCGATGAAATCGCGGCGTGCGATCGTCATCGTCTGGCGGATCAGGCGGCGGGTGGAATTCATGCCGCAATCTCCTCGGCGGGCGCACCGACGATGCGGACAAAGGCTTCGTGCAGGCTGGGGCGCTCGATCGACAGGTTCAGCACCCCGGCCCCGGCCGCGAGCAACCGTCCGAGCACCGGTTCGATCCCCTCATCGGGCAACGGGAATCGCCAGTCCTCGCCGTCGCGCACCGCATCGGCGGGCAAGAGCGGCGGCAGGACCTGCGCGGGATCCCGCGGGCGATACCGGACCCAGGAGCGCAGCGTGCCGCGCGCCTCGTCCACCGTCCCCTCGAACCGCCGCTGCCCCCCGGCGATGATCGCCAGCCGGTCGCACAGCCGCTCGGCATGCGCCATGACATGGGTGGAGAACAGGATCGTCGCCCCCCGGTCGCGCTCGCCCAGGATCAGCGCCTCCAGCCGTTCCTGGTTGACCGGGTCGAGGCCCGAGAACGGCTCGTCCAGCACCAGCAGCTTCGGGCGATGCACGACCGAGCCGAGCAGCTGGACCAGCTGCGCCATGCCCTTGGACAATTTGCGGATCTTGTTGTCGGCGGCATGGCCGAGCCCGGCCTGCTCCAGCAGTTCGACCGCGCGGGCGCGGCCGGTCGCCCAGTCGAGCCCGCGCAGCGCGCCCATGAAGGCGATCGCCTCGCGCGCCTTCATCGCCGGGTACAGCCCACGCTCCTCGGGGAGATAGCCGACCATGTCGCTGGCATCGCGCGGATGGGCATGGCCCAGCAGCGTGCGCTGCCCCTCATCGGGTTCGATGATGCCGAGCAGCATCCGAAGCGTGGTCGTCTTGCCGGCGCCGTTGGGGCCCAGCACGCCGTACACCGCGCCGGTCGGCACCGCGATGTCGACCCCGTCGACCACCCGGCGATCCCCGAAGCGTTTGGCGAGGCCCGAGGCGGTGACCGCCCACTGATTATCCACGCAACTGTTCCTCCCTGAATGCGTGTGGTAGCGGGCTGATGTGGCGCAAGACAAGCTGGAAACCCGGATCAAGGCGAAGGCGGCCGAACTGGGCTTTGCCGCGATCGGCATCACCCATGCCGACGCCGCGCCCAGGACCGTCGAGCGGCTGCACCAGTGGCTGGCCGAGGGGCGGCACGGATCGATGATCTGGATGGCCGACCGCGCGCACCAGCGGCAGAGCCCCGCCAGCCTGTGGCCCGAGGTGAAGAGCATCATCTCGCTGGGCGTCAGCTATGCCCCCGCCGAGGACCCGATGCGACTGGCCGATCATGGGCGGATCGGGCGCATCTCAGTCTATGCGCAGGGTGCCGATTATCACGACGTGGTGAAGCGGCAGCTGAAGGCGCTGGGCCGCTGGCTGGCGCAGGAGGGGGCTTGCGACCTCAAGGTCTTCGTCGACACCGCGCCGGTCATGGAAAAGCCGCTGGCCGAGGCGGCCGGGCTGGGCTGGCAGGGCAAGCATACCAACCTGGTCAGCCGCGAGCATGGCAGCTGGTTGTTCCTGGGGGCGATCTACACCACGCTGGAACTGGAGTCCGACGCGGTGGCGCGCGACACCTGCGGCCGGTGCGATGCGTGCCAGCGGGCGTGCCCGACCGACGCCTTTCCCGCGCCCTATCAGCTCGATGCGCGGCGCTGCATCTCCTATCTGACCATCGAACATGCAGGGTCGATCCCGGAGGAATTCCGGGCGGCGATGGGCAACCGCATCTATGGTTGCGACGATTGCCTGGCGGTGTGCCCGTGGAACAAGTTCGCGGCCGCAGCGCAGGCGAACATGGCGTTCCATCCGCGCGCCGAACTGACCGCGCCGGAGTTGGGGGATTTGCTGTCGCTCGACGATGCGGGTTTCCGGCAGGTCTTCGCGGGGTCACCGATCAAGCGGATCGGGCGGAACCGGATGGTGCGCAATGCGGCGATCGCGGCGGGGAATAGCGGGGCGGCGGAGCTGGTGCCGGTCTTGCGGGGGTTGTTGGGGGATGCCGATCCGGTGGTGGTGGAGGCGGCGGCATGGGCCTTGGGGCGGTTGGGTGAGGGAGTGGCCTAGCCCCCGGCCCTCCCCCATCCCCTCCCGCTTGCGGGAGGGGTGCGTTGCTTGGCGAGTGGTCTGCAGAAGTAACGAGCGCGTCGCTTTTTGAAGCGCAAATCCGTGCGGCTAGGCACGCCCCTCCCGCAAGCGGGAGGGGATGGGGGAGGGCAAGGTGTCTCACCGAGCCCCCACCCCAAATAATCAATCCACCCAATCCAACCCGATATCCTTGTAGACCGAGCGATCCTCGTCCCAACCCGGCTTCACCTTCACGTGCAGATACAGGTGCACCTTGTGCCCCAGGATGCGCGACAGCTCCTCGCGGGCCTTTGCGCCGATCTCCTTGATCCGCACGCCGTTCTTGCCCAGCACGATTGCGCGCTGGGTCGGGCGTTCTACCAGGATCTGCTGGTGGATCTCGACCGATCCGTCCTCGCGCTCCTTATAGGCCTCGGTCTCGACCGCGCTGGCATAGGGCAGCTCGGCATGGAGCTGGAGATAGATCTGCTCGCGCGTCACCTCGGCGGCCAGCGCACGCTCGGTCGCGTCGGAGACCTGGTCCTCGGGATAATGCCAGGGCCCCTCGGGCATCAGCTTCGCCAGATGCGCCTTCAGCTCGGGCAGGCCGTCGCCGGTCTGCGCCGAGACGAACCAGATCTCGTCGAACGCCACCACCGCGTTCAGCTTTTCGGCATGGCCCAGCAACCGCGCCTTGTCGGCGATGTCGACCTTATTGAGGATCAGGTGCTTGGGCTCGGGCCGGTGCGCGATCGAATCGGCGATGGCGGTCACCTTCGGCCCGATCCCGCCCTTGCCGTCGACAACCAGCGCCAGGATGTCGGCCCCCTCCGCGCCTTCCCAGGCGGCGGCGACCATCGCGCGGTCCAGGCGGCGCTTGGGCTCGAAGATGCCGGGGGTGTCGACCAGCAGGATCTGCGCATCCCCCTCGATCGCCACGCCGAGCAGCTTGGCGCGAGTCGTCTGCGCCTTGGGGCTGACGATCGCGACCTTCTGGCCGACCAGCGCATTGACGAGGGTGGATTTGCCGGCATTGGGCGCGCCGACGACGGCCACGAGGCCGCAACGTTGTTCAGTCATGCCCCAGCGGTACAGGCGAAGCGGCCCTGCCTGCAAGGAAAAGCCCGCATGGACGGATTGTCACATCGCGATCAATACCCGGCCATTCGTCACCGGCCATAGCAACGCTCCGTTTTCGCAAATGGAGTGCGTGTCATGAAGACCCTGATGACCACCCTGTCGGCCGCGATCCTGCTGACGGTGGCAGGCCCTGCCTCGGCCAAGGGCTGCCTCAAGGGCGCGGCGGTCGGCGGCGTCGCCGGGCATTTCGTCGGCAAGGGCCATGCGGTGCTGGGCGCGGTCGCGGGTTGCGCGATCGGACACCACCGCGCGAAGGTTCAAGCCAGGAAGGACGCGGCGGCCGCCAGGGGACGTTGATTTCGGTGCTTGGGCGGGGTCGGGGCTTGGCCTTCGACTTCGCTCAGGCTGAACGGCTGTTGTTTAAAACGGCCTTCTTCCCCAACCTCCGTTCAGGCTGAGCGAAGTCGAAGCCCACGCCCCGCCCCTTCCCCGCTCAGGCCTTCAGCTTCGCCAGCAACGCCTTGGCGGCGGCCGTCTCCGCCTCCTGCTTGTTCGCGCCGCTCGCGCTGGCCTCCGCCGTGCGCCCGATCCGGACGGCCACGGTAAAGCGCGGCGCATGGTGCGGTCCCGAGCGATCCGTCACCACATATTCGGGCGCCTTGCGATTATGCGCGGCGGCCCATTCCTGCAGCGCCGACTTGGGGTGCTGCGGCGCCTTGCCCTGCGCATGCACGCGGTCGCCCCAGGCCTTGCGGATGAAGCCGCGCGCCGCGTCCAGCCCCGCCTCGCGATACCAGGCACCGATCAGCGCCTCCATCACGTCGCCCAGCACATTGTCGCTGTCCGATGCGCCGTCATCGCGCGCCTGCTTGCCCAGCCGCAGATGCTCACGCACCCCCAGGTCGCGCGCGACATCGGCGCAGACCGCGCCCGTCACCAGCGAATTGAGACGCCGTGACAGCTGCCCCTCGGGCTCGTTCGGGAATTGCTCCCACAGCCATTCGGCCATGACCAGCCCCAGCACCCGGTCGCCGAGAAACTCCAGCCGCTCGTAATTCTCCGCCGCCTGGCTGCCATGGGTCAGCGCACGCTGGAACGGCGCGGTGTCGGCGGGCGCGCGGCCGAAGATCGCCTTCAGCCAGTCATCCACCGCGCTCAAAACCCTTCTCCGATCCGCTTCCAGCGCGCGGCGGTCACCCAGGTCCATGGCTTGATCCATTCGGCCGAACCATCGGTCGAGAAGAAGGTCACCGCGGCGCGCCCCTCCAGCCGGTCCATCGGGATCATCCCCATGCCCATCGGCGGCGCGAAGCGGCTGTCGGCCGAATCGTCGCGATTGTCGCCCATCAGGAAGACCCGCCCGGCGGGCACGGTATAGACGCCGGTATCGTCGCGATCGGGGAAATTGCCCTGGTCGATCACGTCATAGCTCTTGCCGCCCGGCAGCGTCTCGCGGAACCGGGGATAGCGGCAGACCGACCGGCCGCCGACCGAGTCGAGATAGGCCGCGCCGCACTCGGTCGGCCCGAAATTAGGGGTCAGCGGCAGGACGAAATCGGCGACGCGCTGCTTGGGGACAGGGCGGCCGTTCAGGATCACCTGCCCGTTCGTCACCTGGATCGTATCGCCGGGCAGGCCGATCACCCGCTTGATGACGTCATGGTCGTCGGGCCCCGGCGAGCGGAACACCACCACATCGCCGCGCGCCGGATCGCGGCCCAATATCCGCCCCGGCAGCAACGGCACGCCGAACGGAAGGGACCAGCGCGAATAGCCGTAATTCCACTTCGTCACGAACAGGTAATCGCCGATCAACAGCCGTGGCAGCATCGATTCCGACGGGATCACGAACGACGTGACGATGAAGCTGCGCAGGATGAAGACGAACAGCGCCAGCTTCAGGAAGAAGCGCAGCGTATCCTTCGCTTCCGACGATTTGGGCGATGAGGGGGACGTGTCGGCCATGGTCGTCGGGTTCGCGCAACCCGCTCGCCTCGTCAAGCGGCTTCCCCCTTTCGCCGTGTTCGCCGCAGCGATACGGGAACCGCCCCTGCGTTCGGCGGTACAGTCCATCAAGCATGACCGATTTCATCCTCAACCTGATCGCCTGGGGCGGCTATTTCGGCATCTTCCTGCTGATGGCGCTGGAAAATATTCTGCCCCCCATCCCGTCCGAGGTCATCATGGGCCTGGGCGGCATGGCGGTCGCGCGCGGGCAGATGGAAATGATCCCGCTGATCCTCTGGGGCACGGCGGGGACCACGGCGGGCAATTATGCCTGGTACGCGGTCGGCCGCTATATCGGCTATGAGCGGTTCCGCCCCTTTATCGATCGCCATGGCCGCTGGCTGACGATGGAATGGCGCGATGTCGAGCGGCTGCACGAATTCTTCGTCCGGCATGGCGGCTGGGTGGTGTTCGTGTTCCGCTTCATGCCCGCCTTCCGCACCCTGATCTCGCTTCCCGCCGGGATCACGCGAATGCCGCTGGCCAAGTTCCTGATCTGGACCTTTGCGGGCAGCACCATCTGGAATGCCATCCTGGCCTATGCCGGGCTTTGGCTGGGCGCCAATTTCGAGGCGATCGACCGCTATGTCGGCCCCGCCGCCATCGTGATGACGGGGGCGATCGCGGTCGGCTATCTCTGGCGGGTCTTCACCTGGAAGCCGCGCGGCGAGCGATGATCCGCCCGCGCCTCACGCACGCGGATGCGCGGTCCGATAGATGTCGAGCAGCCGCGCGGCATCGACCTCGGTATAGATTTGCGTCGAGCTCAGGCTGGCATGGCCGAGCAGTTCCTGAAGCTGGCGCAGATCGGCGCCACGGCCCAGCAAATGGGTGGCGAAACTGTGCCGCAGCGCGTGCGGTGTCGTCCGCGCCGCCAGCCCCAGCCGCTCCCGCGCCGCCTGGACCGCGCGCCGGATGATCGTGGGCGACAGCGGCCCGCCCTTGGCGCCCCGGAACAGCGGCTCGTCGCCCGCCACCGCAAAGGGCATCTGCGCGGCATAGGCCTCAATCGCGGCGCGCAGTTCGGGCAGCAGCGGCACGATCCGCGTCTTGTTGCGCTTGCCGGTCACGCGGATCGTCTCGCCCAGCGGCAAGATGCCCGCCGGTAGCGACAACGCCTCCCCGATCCGCAGCCCCGCGCCATAGAGCAGCATCAGCACCGCCCAGTCGCGCGCGGCGATCCAGGGCTCGGCGGCGTTTTCCGCGACATCCTCGCCCAGCGCCATGATGTCGGCGGGGGCCTGTGGGCGGGGAATCGTCCGCTTGCGCCGCGGGCCCTTCATCGGCGGCGGCTCGGCGCCCGCCCAGCGCAGGAAGTGGCGCACCGCCGACAATTCCCGCGCCGTCGACGCCGATGTCAGCCCCTCCCCCCGACGCCGCGCGAGATAGGCGCGCAGGTCGGCGGCCGTCAGGCGGGCGAGCGCACCGCCGTCCACGGCCTCCCCCCAATGTTCGCCCAGAAAGCCGCACAGCCGCCCGGCCGTGGCGACATAGGCCCGCACCGTATGGTCGGACCGTCGCAGGTCGACTGTGAGATGGCGGTAATAATCGGCGATCAGCGCGGTCATAGGCGCGAAACGATGACAGGCGGCGGCACGGCGGCAAAGATAAATTGGTTAGGATTCAGATGAAACGGTCGTCATAAAGACCATGATCTCGCCCGTTTCGTCCGCCTCTCCGATCCGCTTCAGCCCATTGTCGGGCCAGGACGCCACGGCGTCGGCGCCATCGCCTTTCGACAAGCCGAAGGGGCCGACCACCATCTCGATCTCCCGCGAGGCGTTCGAGGCCCTGGAGACCTTGGAGAAGGGGTCCGTCGCGAAACCCCAGAACCCCGTGACCTATGACAAGACGGTCAAGGCGCTGCTCGCTGCCCGCCAGGACGTGATGGGGCGCGGCGGGGGTATCGATCTGGGCGATACCGGCAACACGCTCGTCACCAACCCCTATACCGCGCCCTTCGCGGCCGATGTCGCCCCGCTCTATGGGATGCTGAAGGACGGCGCATCGGCGAACGAGGCCCTCACCGCCGCGCTGACGAGCGTGCTACCGCAGCAGGGGCAGCGCACCGACACCACCTATGCGGCCGAATTTGCGCTGAAGCATATGAAGATGACCGCAATCGCCGACCGCCTGATCGCCCCCGAGCATAAGGAGGAAGCCACCGCGATCCTCGGCCGGGTGTTCGACAAGATGGCCGACGCCACCCCGATCCGGGCCGACCTCGCCGCATCGACCCTCACCATCGCCCGCAGCGGCGAAGATGCGGACACACGCGTTTCGCAGATCGTCGCGCTGGTGAACAAGTCCTTGGATTCCGGTCGTCAAAATATGCTGACCGACCGGCAACGCCACGAGCTGACGGAAATGACGGACTCCTGGCAGGACTTCAAAAAACTCCTGCCCCGTGACGCCAGCGCCCCCGTCACGGCATAAGGCCGATCGACATCCAGCAATGCCAGTCCTCCCCTCGCCCCTCGCAGAGGGGAGAGGGTTGCGCAGACTTGGTCTTTGCGAGAGCAAAGGCTTAGTCGGAGCTGGGTGAGGGGTGAATGCGCGCAGCGCGCGAGCCCTTGGGCTCGCTCAACCCCTCACCCAAGCTGCGCTAGCCAGCAGGCTGGCAAGCTCCGCTAACCCTCTCCCCTGTCCAGGGGAGAGGGCAGAAGAAGCAGTGCCGAATATCGACCCGCCTCAGAAACGTGCAACGAAAAAAGGGGCCGCTCCCGATCGGAAGCGGCCCCCTCTGCCATAGCGTCATGCGGTCGTTCAGCGATCGAGGATCGCGTCGATCGCCGTGCCCACATCGTCCATCCCGGCCATGCCGTCGACCCGCGTCACGATGCCGCGCGCCTCGTAGATCGGCAGGATCGGCGCGGTCTTGGCTCGATATTCGGCCATCCGCGTCCGCACCGTCTCGGCGTTGTCGTCGGGACGCCGCTTGAACTCGGTCGAGCCGCAGACGTCGCAGACGCCCTCGACCTGGGTCGGCTTGAAGCTGTCATGATAGCCCGCGCCGCACGCGGCACAGGTGAAGCGGCCGGTGATCCGCTCGACCAGCGCATCCTCGTCCACCGCCAGCTCGATGACATGGTCCAGCGACTTGCCGCGCTCGGCGAGCAGCACGTCCAGCGCCTCGGCCTGCGCCGCGGTGCGCGGATAGCCGTCGAAGATCGCGCCGCCTTCGGCTTCGGCCGCATCCAACCGCTCGCCGATCAGCGCCGAGACGATCGCGTCCGACACCAGCTCGCCCGCATCCATCACCGCCTTGGCCTGAAGCCCGACGGGGGTGCCCGCCTTGACCGCCGCGCGCAGCATGTCGCCGGTCGACAGCTGCACCATGCCGCGATTCGCCACCAGCCGCTGCGCCTGGGTCCCCTTGCCCGCGCCCGGCGGCCCCAGCAGGATGATGTTCACGCCCACGTCATTCTCCCCTGTTTTCCGCTAGTCCCGTCCGCGCCTCAGCGCAGGCGGCCACCCTTCAGCTTCGCCTTCTTGATCAGGTCGCCATATTGATGCGCCAGCAGATGGCTCTGGATCTGGGTCACCGTGTCCATCGTCACGTTGACGACGATCAGCAGGCTGGTCCCGCCCAGATAGAAGGGAATCTGCAGCGCCGACACCAGATATTCGGGCAGCAGACAGATGATCGTCAGATAGGCCGCCCCGATCACCGTGATACGGGTCAGCACATAGTCGAGATAGGTCTCGGTGTTCTTGCCCGGACGGATGCCCGGAATGAAGCCGCCATAGCGCTTCAGATTGTCCGCCGTCTCCTCCGGGTTGAAGACAACCGCGGTGTAGAAGAACGAGAAGAAGATGATGCCAGCACCATAGAGCAGCATGTACACGGGGCTGCCGTGCTGCAGATACTGGTTGAGGCTGATGATGAAGTCGCCCCAGCGGCTCTCGCCCGCGACACGCTGGCCTGCGAACTGCGAGATGGTCAGCGGCATCAGCAGCAGCGACGAGGCAAAGATCGGAGGGATCACGCCCGCGGTGTTGATCTTCAGCGGCAGGTGGCTGCGATCGGCCTGCATCCCGCGCTGCGTTGCGCGCTTGGGATACTGGATCAGGATACGGCGCTGCGCGCGCTCCATGAAGCAGATGAACAGGACGAGGACGACGACCGCGACGATGATGCCGATCAGGCGGACCGGATCGATGCTGCCGGTACGGCCGCCTTCGAGCAGGTTGACCAGCGTCGTCGGCAGATGCGCGACGATGCCCGCCATGATGATCAGCGACACGCCGTTGCCGATACCGCGGCTGGTGATCTGCTCGCCCAGCCACATCAGGAACATCGTACCGCCGATCAGCGAGATGACCGCCGCGATGCGGAAGGTCATGCCCGGCTCGATCACCGCTTGGATACCCTGGCTGGCGCCCAGCGTCTCGAGGCCCACGGCGATGAAATAGCCCTGGATCGCGGTCAGCAGAACCGTGCCGTAGCGGGTATACTGGTTCAGCTTCTTGCGGCCGCTCTCGCCTTCCTTCTTGATCGCGGCGAGCTGCGGGCTCAGCGAAGTCGCGAGCTGGATGACGATCGACGCCGTGATGTACGGCATCACGCCCAGCGCGATCAGCGACATGCGGCTGAGCGAACCGCCCGAGAAGGTGTTGAAGAAGTCGAGCACGCCGCCCGTGGTCTTCTGGCTCAGCAGGCCCAGCGCGGTCGGGTCGACGCCCGGCAGCGGGACATAGCTGAGCAGGCGGAAGACGATCAGCGCGCCGATCGTGAACCACAGCCGCTTCTTGAGGTCGGTGGCCTTGGCGAATTTCGCCAGGCTGATGCTTTGCGCCATCTGGTCGGCTGCGGATGCCATAGCTGTTGCGTTATCCTGGAAACGAAAAACGGCGGGATGCGTTTTGAACCGCCCCGCCGCTCATATAGGCGCGAAGACGCGCTTGTCTAACCCGGATGCAAAATCCGCCGCTGTCGGGGATGGCGTGGCGCCATTCGACAGCGGCGGATCCTATCCGGTTCAGGCCTTGGCGGCGAGCTTCGCGGCGCGGGCCTGGCCCTTCTTCGCGGCGGCCTTCTCGGCGGCGGGCACGACGTGCGGCACGTCGACCGAACCACCGGCCTTCTCGACCGCTTCACGTGCCGAGGCCGACACGCCCTGCACGACGAACGACAGCTTGGCGGTCAGTTCGCCCTTGCCGAGCAGACGGACGCCGTCCTTGCCGCCACGGGCGAGGCCGGCGGCCTTCAGCGCGGCGTGATCGATCGTGCCGTCGGTCTTCAGCTTGCCCGAGTCGACCGCCTTCTGGATCGCGCCCAGGTTCACCTCGGCATAGTCCTTGGCGAAGATGTTGTTGAAGCCGCGCTTCGGCAGACGCATGTGGAGCGGCATCTGACCGCCCTCGAAGCCCGCGATGGACACGCCCTCACGGCTCTTCTGACCCTTGACGCCGCGACCACCGGTCTTGCCCTTGCCCGAACCGATACCGCGACCGACGCGGATCTTGGACTTGCGGGCACCCTGGTTGTCGAAAAGTTCGTTCAGCTTCATGATTTGCACTCGCTTTCGCTTGTTTCGCGCATGGCCGTCATTCGGGAAGAATCACGACCGCTGGATAAAAGGAAGGGGGCCGCATAGCCCCCTTCCCCGTGTTTGTCACTGTTCAATGTGACGGATATGAGACCGGGACCTCATCCCTCTCTCCGTTCGCACTGAGCAAAGTCGAAGTGCAAGCCGAGCGGCGTGGCCTTCGACTACGCTCAGGCTGAACGGAGCGCAGGATCGATCCCGAAGTGCCTCAGTCCACCACCTGAACCATGTGCTGCACCTTGCGGATCATGCCACGGACTTCAGGGCTGTCCTGAAGCTCGGCGACCTTGTGCATCTTGTTGAGGCCCAGGCCGACGAGGGTCGCGCGCTGGTCCTTGGTGCGGCGGATCGGCGAACCGGTCTGCTTGATCTTGATGGTTGCCATGGTCGCTTACTCCACGACGGCCGCGGCTTCCGCCTCGGCAGTCTGCTGGGTGGCACCGTGACCGCGACCCAGCAGGTCGGCGATCTTCTTGCCACGACGCTGCGCCACCGCCTTGGGCGAAGTCTGGTCGCCCAGCGCTTCGAAGGTGGCACGGATCATGTTGTACGGGTTCGAGGTGCCGATCGACTTCGTCACCACGTCGGCAACGCCGAGCGATTCGAAGATCGCGCGCATCGGACCACCGGCGATGATGCCGGTACCCTGCGGCGCCGAACGCACCGTCACGCGGCCCGCACCGAAATGGCCGTTGCCATCATGATGCAGCGTGCGACCGTCCTTCAGCGGAACGCGGACCATCGCCTTCTTGGCGGCAGCCGTCGCCTTCGAAATGGCTTCCGGCACTTCGCGCGCCTTGCCATGACCGAAGCCCGCACGTCCCTTGCCGTCGCCGACCACGACGAGCGCGGCGAAGCCGAAGCGCTTACCGCCCTTCACGGTCTTCGAGACGCGGTTGATGTGGACGAGCTTTTCGATCAGCTCTTCGCCCTGCTCCTCGGCGCCACCGCGACGGTCGTCGCGACGACCACGGTTGCCGTCACGGCCGCCACGGCCGCGGTCACCACCGCCCGGACCACGGCCACGGCCGCCCCGGGGACCGCGACCCTGGGTCGCGTCCTGCGCGGCGCCTTCGGCACCGGCAACGGCCACGTTGTTCTCGTCAGCCATATTAGAACTCCAATCCCGCTTCGCGTGCCGCCTCGGCCAGCGCCTTGACGCGACCGTGGAACAGGAAGCCGCCACGGTCGAAAACGACCTGCGTGACGCCGGCGGCCTTGGCCTTCTCGGCCACGCGCTTGCCGACTTCGCTCGCCGCTGCGACGTTCGCGCCCGACTGGCCGCGTGCGTCCTTTTCCAGCGTCGAGGCCGAAGCCACGGTACGACCGGCCTCGTCGTCGATCACCTGGGCATAGATGTGCTTGCCCGAGCGATGCACCGACAGGCGCGGACGGGTGCCCGCACGCGCACGCAGCGCGGTACGGTTGCGCCGACGGCGCTTCTCGAAAAGAGAGAGACCCTTGGTCATTACTTCTTCTTCCCTTCCTTGCGGAAGATGAACTCGCCGTCGTACTTGATGCCCTTGCCCTTATACGGCTCGGGCTTGCGCCAGCGACGGATCTCGGCGGCCAGCTGGCCGACCTTCTGCTTGTCCGAACCGCTGATCTCGACGGTGGTGGCGTCCGGCGTCTTCACCTCGATGCCTTCCGGCACGTCGATGTTGACGTCGTGGCTGTAGCCGAGCTGCAGCTTCAGGGTCTTGCCCTGCGCGGCGGCGCGGTAGCCGACGCCGGTGATGACCAGCTTCTTCGAGAAGCCTGCGGTCACGCCGGTGACGAGGTTCTGCACCATGGTGCGCTGCATGCCCCAGAAGGCGCGGGCGCGCTTCGTGGCGTTGGCAGGCTGCACCGCGATGGCGTCCGCCTGGACCTCATAGGTGATCTCGTCAACGAGCGGCATGGACAGGGTGCCCTTGGGACCCTTCACGCTCAGCACCTTGTCGGCGATGGTCGCGGTGACGCCGGCCGGAACCGGGACCGCCTTCTTACCGATGCGGCTCATCAGAACACCTCCGCCAGGACTTCGCCACCGACATTCTGCTCGCGCGCTTCGGCGTCCGACAGAACGCCACGCGGCGTCGACACGATGGTGATGCCCAGGCCGTTGCGAACGCGCGGAAGCTCCTGCGCGCCCGAATAGATACGGCGGCCGGGCTTGGACACGCGCGCGACATGCTTGATCGCGGGCTGGCCTTCGAAATACTTCAGCTCGATGCGGATGCCGGCCGCGGGGCCCATCTGCTCTTCGCTGTAGCCACGGATATAGCCTTCGCGCTGGAGCACGTCGAGCACGCGGGCGCGCAGCTTCGACGCAGGCGTCAGGACGGAGTCCTTGCGCGCGCGCTGGCCGTTGCGGATGCGGGTGAGCAGGTCACCCAGGGGATCGGTCACTGCCATCTCAAATGGTCCTTACCAGCTCGACTTGGTGACGCCGGGGATCAGGCCCTTGTTGGCCAGATCACGCAGCATGACGCGAGCGAGACGGAACTTGCGGTAATACGCACGCGGGCGACCGGTGATCTCGCAGCGGTTGCGGATACGGGTCGGATTGCCGTTGCGGGGGATCTCGGCCATCTTCAGGCGCGCGATCAGACGCTCGGTCTCATCGAGGCTCTGGTCGTTCGCGATCGCCTTCAGCTTCGCGTACTTGCCGGCATACTTCTTGACGAGAAGGCGACGCTTCTCGTTCTTGTTGATTGAACTCAGTTTCGCCATGGACTTAAGCTCTTTCTGTAAGGACCCCCTCCCCGGCGTGGAGAGGGGGCAGTCCGGTTACGCCGCCTTCTTCTCGTCGGCAGCGTCTTCCTTGGGGAACGGGAAGCCGAAGAGACGGAGCAGCTCGCGCGCCTCGTCGTCGGTCTTCGCCGTGGTGGTCACGATCACATCCATGCCGCGCACCTTGTCGATGCGGTCATAGTTGATTTCGGGGAAGATGATCTGTTCCTTGATGCCGCAGGCATAGTTGCCGCGACCGTCGAAGGACTTCGGATTCAGGCCGCGGAAGTCGCGAACGCGCGGCAGCGCAATCGTGATGAAGCGGTCCAGGAATTCGTACATGCGCTCGCGACGCAGCGTGACCTTCACACCGATCGGCATGCCTTCACGCAGCTTGAACTGCGCGATCGACTTCTTCGCCTTGGTGATGACGGGCTTCTGACCCGCGATCAGCTCCATCTCGGAGGCGGCCTGGTCAACGCGCTTCTTGTCCTGCGTCGCTTCGCCCACGCCCATGTTGAGCACGATCTTCTCGATCCGGGGGATCTCGTTGACGTTCTTGTAACCGAACTTGTCGGTCATCGCCTTGATGATGCTATCGTCGTAGATAGCCTTCATGCGGGGCTTGTAATCAGCCATCGATCTTCTCCCCGGTCTTGACGGCGACACGGACCTTCTTGCCATCCTGCATCTCGAAACGGACGCGGGTCGGCTTGCCATCGGCGGTCACGTGCGCGACCTTCGAGATGTGCAGCGGAGCAGCGGTGCGCTCCAGGCCACCCTGCGGGTTCGCCTGGGTGGGCTTGCGGTGACGGGTGGCGATGTTGACGCCGTCCACGACGACCTTGCCGTCCTTCGGCATCGCCAGCGACACGGTGCCGGTCTTGCCCTTGTCCTTGCCGGACAGGACGATGACGCGATCGCCCTTCTTGATCTTGGCGGCGGCCATTACAGCACCTCCGGAGCCAGCGAGATGATCTTCATGTGCTTCTTGCCGCGAAGCTCACGCACGACCGGGCCAAAGATACGGGTGCCGATCGGCTCCTCGTTCTTGTTGACCAGCACGGCGGCGTTACCGTCGAAACGGATCACCGAGCCGTCGGCGCGACGGATGTCCTTGGCGGTACGCACGATCACCGCGCGGTGAACGTCGCCCTTCTTCACGCGGCCACGCGGCTGCGCTTCCTTGACGCTGACGACGATGATGTCGCCGACCGATGCGGTACGGCGCTTCGAGCCGCCCAGCACCTTGATGCACTGCACCCGCTTCGCGCCGCTGTTGTCAGCGACGTCGAGATTGGACTGCATCTGGATCATGGATCCGCTTCCTTCTCTCTACCTGGGGTGGATACCGACCCGACCCCGCCTTAAAAAACGACCCCCGGCGCAGGGATGACCCGCGCCAGGGGGAGAGGCCCCATAGCCACTCCTGGTGCGAAAGGCAAGCGAGTCGCTTGGGCCTTTCGACCAATCCGCTCGATGCCCCGAAGGGCGCCCTTTTCAACCCGAACCCCGCCCTTTCACACGGAAAGAGCGGGGTCGGATGTCAAAGGATTCAGCCCTCTGCCGAGGCCCGTTCCGGCGTCGTGTGGGTGTTCACCCGCTCGATCACCTTCCAGGTCTTCAGCTTCGAGATCGGGGCGGTCTCTTCAATCCGCACCGTCTCACCGGCCTTGAACTCATTGCTCTCGTCGTGAGCATGATACTTCTTCGACCGACGGATGATCTTGCCGTAGAGGGGGTGCTTGACCTTCCGCTCCACATTGACGACGACCGTCTTGTCGGTCTTGTCCGAGACAATCACCCCGGTCAGCACGCGCTTCGGCATGTGTCTCGGTCCTTACTTGGCAGCCGCAGCGGTGCGCTGCGCCTGGATGGTCTTGATCCGCGCGATGTCGCGACGGACTTCCTTGACCCGGCTGGGCTTTTCGAGCTGGCTCGTGGCCGCCTGGAAGCGCAGGTTGAACTGCTCGCGCTTCAGGTTGCCCAGCGCCTCGACGAGCTGGTCGTCGCTCTGGCCGGTATATTCAGTCTTGGCCATTACTCGCCTCCGAGGTGCGAGGTGTCGCCCAGGCGGGCAACGACCTTGGTCTTGATGGGCAGCTTCATCGCGGCGCGCTCGAACGCTTCGGCGGCCAGCGGGCCGTCGACACCGTCGAGTTCGAACAGGATGCGACCCGGCTTCACGCGGGCGGCCCAGAATTCCGGCGAACCCTTACCCGAGCCCATGCGGACTTCGGCAGGCTTCGACGAGACGGGGACGTCCGGGAAGATGCGAATCCAGAGACGACCCTGGCGCTTGATGTGACGCGTGATCGCGCGGCGAGCCGCCTCAATCTGGCGAGCGGTGATCCGCTCCGGCTCCATGGCCTTCAGGCCATAGGAACCGAAGTTCAGGCTCGTGCCGCCCTTCGCATCGCCGTGGATGCGGCCCTTGAAGGCCTTGCGGAACTTGGTGCGCTTTGGTTGCAGCATGTTCTTTGATCCTTAGCGGCGATGATCGTCGCGCGCCGGGCGCACGCCGGAGGTCTGAGCCTCCATCATCAGCCGGTCCTGCGCCATGGGGTCATGGCCCAGGATCTCGCCCTTGAAGATCCACACCTTCACGCCGCACACGCCATAAGCGGTGTGCGCCTGCGCTTCGGCATAGTCGACGTTCGCGCGCAGCGTGTGCAGCGGAACGCGGCCTTCACGATACCATTCGGTACGCGCGATTTCCGCGCCGCCCAGACGGCCGCCGCAGGTGATACGGATGCCTTCGGCGCCCAGACGGAGTGCCGACTGCACCGCACGCTTCATGGCGCGGCGGAACGCGATACGGCGCTCCAGCTGGTCGGCGACGCCCTGTGCGACGAGCTTGGCGTCGATCTCGGGCTTGCGGATCTCGACGATGTTCAGCGACACGTCGGACGAGGTCATCGAACCCAGCTTCTTGCGAAGCTTTTCGATGTCGGCGCCCTTCTTGCCGATGATCACGCCCGGACGCGCCGCGAAGATCGAGATGCGGCACAGCTTGGCCGGACGCTCGATGACGACCTTCGAGATCGCGGCCTGGGGCAGCGTCTTCATGATGTACTGGCGGATCTTCAGATCCTCCAGCAGCAGGCGGCCATAGTCATGGCCTTCGGCGAACCAGCGGCTGTCCCAGGTGCGGTTGATCTGGAGACGCAGGCCGATCGGATTGCTCTTCTGACCCATTATGCTTCTTCCTGCTCGCGGACGACGATGCGGAGCCGCGAAAACGGCTTCAGGATGCGGGTGGACTTGCCACGGCCGCGCGTCGCGAAACGCTTCATGGTGATCGACTTGCCGACCGACGCCTCGGCGACGACGAGCGAGTCGACGTCGAGGTTGTGGTTGTTCTCGGCATTGGCGATCGCGGAGGCCAGGATCTTGCGCGCGTCGACAGCCATCGCCTTCGTCGAGAAGGCCAGGATGTTCATCGCGTCGCCGACCTTCTTGCCGCGGATCAGGGCCGCGACCAGGTTCAGCTTCTGCGCCGAACCACGGATCTGCGTGCCGACCGACAGCGCTTCCTTGTCACCGACCTTGCGGGGGGATGCGGGCTTCGACATCAGCGCTTACCCTTCTTGTCGGCAGCGTGGCCGGGGAAGTAGCGCGTGGGCGCGAATTCACCGAGCTTCATGCCGACCATGTCCTCGTTCACCGAGACGGGAACGAACTTGCGACCATTGTAGACGTTGAAGGTCAGGCCGACGAACGACGGCAGGATGGTCGAGCGACGCGACCAGGTCTTGATCGGACCTGCGCGGTTGCCAGCATCCTGCGCCACTTCGGCCTTCTTCAGGAGATGGAGGTCCACGAAAGGACCCTTCCAAACGGAACGAGCCATTGCGTGTTAGCCCTTCTTCTTGGCGTGACGGCTACGGATGATCATCTTGTCCGTCGCCTTGTTGTGACGAGTGCGCGCACCCTTCGTCGGCTTGCCCCACGGGGTGACCGGATGACGGCCGCCCGAGGTCCGGCCTTCACCACCGCCGTGCGGGTGGTCGACCGGGTTCTTCGCAACACCGCGGGTCAGCGGGCGATGGCCCTTCCAACGGTTGCGACCAGCCTTCGCCAGGTTGGTGTTGCCGTTGTCGGGGTTCGACACCGCGCCGACGGTCGCCATGCAGTTCGCATGGATGTAGCGCTGCTCGCCCGAGTTCAGACGGACGATGACCATGCCCTTGTCGCGGCCCACGACCTGCACATAGGTGCCGGCCGAACGTGCGATCTGACCGCCCTTGCCGGGCTTCATCTCGACGTTGTGGACGATCGTGCCGACCGGCATCTGGCCCAGTTCCATGGCGTTGCCCGGCTTCACGTCGGTCTTCTTGCCCGCGATCACCTTGTCGCCGACAGCGAGGCGCTGCGGCGCGATGATGTAGGACTGGTCGACCTTGCCGGCTTCGTCGGTGCCATAGTTGATGAGCGCGATGAAGGCGGTGCGGTTGGGATCATATTCGATCCGCTCCACGGTGCCCTCGACGTCCCACTGGCGACGCTTGAAGTCGATGAAACGGTAGCGCTGCTTGTGGCCGCCCGCGATGCCGCGGCTGGTCACATGGCCCTTGTTGTTGCGGCCGCCGGTCTTGCGCTTGCCTTCGGTGAGCGCCTTGACGGGCGCGCCCTTCCACAGCGCCGAGCGGTCGACGAGGATCAGGCCGCGGCGGGCCGGGCTCGTCGGGTTATAATGCTTGAGTGCCATCGGCTCAGATCCCCGTCGTCACGTCAATGGACTGACCGTCCTTGAGGGTGACGATCGCCTTCTTCATGTCCGAGCGCTGGTACGGAGCGCCCTTCCACTTCTTGGTCTTCCCCTTCTGGACGATGGTGTTCACGCCGGTGACGTTGACGTCGAACAGCGCTTCCACCGCCGCCTTGATCTCGGGCTTGGTAGCACCGGGGGCGACCTTGAACACCACGGCGTTGTGCTCGCTCAGGAGCGTCGCCTTCTCGGTGATGTGCGGCGCAACGATCACGTCGTAATGACGCGGATCGACCGCCTTCTGCTGCTTAGCCATTAAAACGGGCCTCCAGCTTTTCGACAGCCGAGCGCGTCAGCACCAGGGTGTCATGCTTCAGAATGTCGTAGACATTGGCGCCAGCGGCCGGAAGGACGTTGATTTCCTTCAGGTTGCCTGCGGCCAGCGCGAACGACGTTTCGACGGCGTCGCCATCGATGACCAGCGCGGTCTTGCCGAAGCCGAGCTTCGCCAGATCGCCCTGCAGCGTCTTCGTCTTGTTGCCGGCAACCGCCAGATCGTTCATCACGATCAGCGAACCCGCCTTGGCATGGCTCGACAGCGCCATCTTCAGGCCCAGGGCGCGAACCTTCTTGTTCAGACCCGGGTTGAAGTCGCGGACGCGGGCGCCGTGCGCCTTACCACCGCCGATGAAGACGGGGGCCCGACGATCGCCGTGACGGGCGACACCGCCGCCCTTCTGGCGACCGAGCTTCTTGCCCGAACGCGCGACATCGGCGCGCTCACGGGTGCCGCGCGCGGTGGCGCGACGCTTTTCCAGCTGCCAGGTCACAACGCGGTGCAGGATGTCGGCGCGCGGATCGAGGCCGAAGACCTCGTCGTTGAGCTCGATGTCCGCGGCGTCGGTGCCGGCGAAGGATTGAACCTTGACCTTCACGACTTAGCCCTCCTGGCTCTCGGTGGCTTCCGGAGCAGGCTCGGCAGAAGCGTTGTTGTTGGCGGCCGCCTTGATGCTGGCGGGGAACGGGGCGTCCGCGTGGCGCGAAACCTTGACCGCGTCCTTGACGATCAGCCAGCCACCCTTCGAGCCGGGCACCGAGCCCTTGACGAAGATCAGGCCGCGCTCGACGTCGGTCGACACGATTTCCAGATTCTGCTGCGTGCGGTTCTTGTCGCCCATGTGGCCGGCCATCTTCTTGTTCTTGAAGACGCGGCCCGGATCCTGACGGTTACCGGTCGAACCATGCGAACGGTGCGAGACCGAGACGCCGTGGGTTGCGCGCAGACCACCGAAGTTCCAGCGCTTCATCGCACCGGCAAAGCCCTTACCCTGGGTACGACCCTGGATATCGACATACTGGCCGGGGACGAAATGGTCGGCGGAGATTTCCGCGCCGACGTCCAGCAGGCCGTCTTCGTTCACGCGGAACTCGACCAGCACCTGCTTGGGCTCGACTTCGGCCTTGCCGAAGTGGCCACGCTGCGGCTTGGCAACATTCTTGGTCTTGGCGACACCTGCACCAAGCTGGACGGCGGTGTAGCCGTCACGATCCATCTCGCGGCGAGCGACGACCTGTACGCCTTCAAGCGCCAGGACGGTGACCGGCACGTGCCGACCATCGTCCTGGAACAGGCGGGTCATCCCCAGCTTCTTCGCGATCACGCCGGTACGCATGATCCTGTTCCTTCCTCGACAGAGGCCCCCAAGAACCATTCAAGGGGGGCATATCCAGCCCGATTAAAGCGAAACGAGCCCCCGTCCCGGGCTGGCGACCGGCGAACCGGTCAGACGGGGGACGCTGCCCCGGCACCATCCCGCTTGCGCGAGACCACCGGGCGGTATCCCTTAAGAGTGCCGGATCGCGGGAGCGACCTCGGCGCGTTCTCCGGTAGCTTCAGGCCGGAGAAACGCCAAAATCCCGTGGGACGGAATCGTCGACCACGGGAATGCTGGCCCTCTTACGCCAGCTTGATCTCGACATCAACACCTGCGGCGAGGTCGAGCTTCATCAGCGCATCGACGGTCTGCGGGGTCGGCTGCACGATGTCCAGCATCCGCTTGTAGGTGCGGACTTCGAACTGCTCGCGCGACTTCTTGTCGATGTGCGGACCACGGTTGACCGTGAACTTCTCGATGCGCGTCGGAAGCGGGATCGGACCGCGGATAAGAGCGCCGGTGCGGCGCGCGGTGTCGGCGATGTCGCCGGTCGCCTGATCGAGCACGCGATGGTCGAACGCCTTCAGACGAATGCGGATATTGCTGTCCATGATCCCTACCGATGCGAAAGAGCGGGCTTTCCGGTTGCGATCGCGGTGAGCGGCAAGTGCGATCGGCTATCCGACCGGGCACTCGACCGTTCGCCGTGAAGGCGACCCTGGGCCGAAACAAACTCTGGGTTACGACAAGAGCGGAAAACCACCCCTGCCCTCACTAAAAGCAAACGGCCGACTCCGGTGTGCCCGGTGCCAGCCGATTCCCTCAAGGCGTGTGCCTATACGCATATGCCGGGGGTGCCGCAAGGGGTGGGCGCGGTTTTTGTTGAGCGGGATGGAACCAGGGCCCCTGACCCGGAAAACCCCTGCCCCCGTTCAGCCTGAGCGAAGTCGAAGGCCACAGGAAAACGGCGACCGCCGGGCGAGCACTTCGACTTCGCTCAGCGCGAACGGAGTTGGACCGCCCTCACCCTTCCCACCCGCTGACGCGGGCGGGCCCCTTCCCTCTCCCCGCGGAAGAGGGAGGGAGGCGCGCAGCGCCGGAAGGGTGAGTGTGTCGCGTCCCGGAAACCCCATACGAAAAAGGCCGACCCCGTCGCCGGGGCCGGCCCTTTCCGGATAAGTTTCAGGCTTTCGCCCGAGACTTACTTGTCGATCGAGCTGACGACGCCCGCGCCGACGGTACGGCCGCCTTCACGGATCGTGAAGCGCTGACCGATGTCCATGGCGATCGGAGCGATCAGCTTCACGCCCAGAGCGACGTTGTCGCCCGGCATGACCATCTCGGTGCCCTCGGGCAGCTCGACGGTGCCGGTCACGTCGGTCGTGCGGAAGTAGAACTGCGGACGATAGTTCGCGAAGAACGGGGTGTGACGGCCGCCTTCTTCCTTCGACAGGACGTACACTTCCGACTGGAAGTCGGTGTGCGGGGTGATCGAACCCGGCTTGGCCAGAACCTGACCACGCTCGACTTCGTCACGAGCGACGCCACGGATCAGCGCGCCGATGTTGTCGCCAGCCTGACCCGAGTCGAGCAGCTTGCGGAACATTTCGACACCGGTGACGGTGGTCTTGCGGGTGTCGTTGATGCCGACGATCTCGACTTCTTCACCAACCTTGATGATGCCGGTTTCGACACGGCCGGTGACGACGGTGCCGCGACCCGAGATCGAGAACACGTCTTCGATCGGCATCATGAACGGCTTGTCGAGCGGACGCTCCGGCTGCGGGATGTATTCGTCGACCTGCTTCATCAGCTCGAGAACGGCATCCTTGCCGAACTTGTCGTTCGAACCCGACAGCGCGCAGGTCGCCGAACCCTTCACGACGGGGATGTCGTCGCCCGGGAATTCGTACGAGCTCAGCAGCTCGCGGATTTCCAGCTCGACCAGCTCGAGGATTTCCTCGTCGTCGACCAGGTCGACCTTGTTCATGAACACGACCATCGCGGGCACGCCGACCTGGCGGGCGAGCAGGATGTGCTCGCGGGTCTGCGGCATCGGGCCGTCGGTCGACGAAACGACGAGGATCGCGCCGTCCATCTGCGCCGCGCCGGTGATCATGTTCTTCACATAGTCGGCGTGGCCGGGGCAGTCGACGTGCGCATAGTGGCGCGATTCGGTCTCATACTCGACGTGGGCGGTCGAGATGGTGATGCCGCGCTCACGCTCTTCCGGCGCCTTGTCGATGTTCGCGAAGTCCACCGCCGCGTTGCCGGCGACGTTGTCGGCCAGAACCTTGGTGATCGCTGCGGTCAGCGAGGTCTTGCCGTGGTCGACGTGGCCGATGGTGCCGATGTTGAGGTGCGGCTTGTTCCGCTCGAATTTTGCCTTTGCCATTTTCCTACCTTCTGAATCGAATTCGGTGCCGCATCCGAGGCCACGCGAACGCGGCCCCATAGCGGGTGTTTGAAGCGATTGCCAGCCCCTAGCGTGTCCGCGCCCCCAGTTGCCCCGAGGGCGCGACGGACGCTGTTAGGCCATCTTCGCCTTGACCTCGTCCGCAACATTCTGCGGCACTTCGTCATAGTGCGAGAACTGCATCGAGTACTGCGCACGACCCTGGGTGAACGAGCGGAGCGCGTTCACATAGCCGAACATGTTGGCCAGCGGGACCATCGCCTCGACCGTCTGCGCGTTGCCGCGCGTGTCGGTGCCCTGGATCTGGCCGCGACGGCTGTTCATGTCGCCGATGACGTCGCCCAGATAGTCTTCCGGGGTCACGACCTCGACCTTCATGACCGGCTCGAGCAGCGTGATGCCCGACTTCTGGGCCGCTTCGCGCATCGCGCCGCGGGCACAGATTTCGAACGCCAGCGCCGACGAGTCGACGTCGTGGTACGCACCGTCATACAGCAGGACCTCGAAGTCGATGATCGGGAAGCCGACCAGCGAACCGGTTTCCGCGGTTTCACGGAAGCCCTTCTCGATCGCGGGGATATATTCCTTCGGAATGTTACCGCCCTTGATCTCGTCCTTGAAGACGAAGCCCGAACCACGCTCGCCCGGGGTCAGCTTGACCTTGACGCGGCCGAACTGGCCGGTGCCGCCCGACTGCTTCTTGTGCGTGTAATCGATGTCGACCGGCTTCTTGAGGTATTCGCGATACGCCACCTGCGGCGCACCGACGTTGGCCTCGACCTTGAACTCGCGCTTCATGCGGTCGACCAGGATCTCGAGATGGAGCTCGCCCATGCCCTTGATGATGGTCTGGCCCGACTCGGCGTCCGAGGTCACGCGGAACGAGGGGTCCTCGCGAGCGAGACGATTGAGCGCGACGCCCATCTTCTCCTGGTCGGCCTTGGTCTTCGGCTCCACCGACAGCTCGATCACGGGCTCGGGGAATTCCATCCGCTCGAGGATGATCGGGGCGTTCTGCGCGCAGAGCGTGTCACCGGTCGTGGTGTCCTTGAGGCCCGCCAGAGCGACGATGTCGCCCGCATAGGCTTCCTGGATGTCCTCACGGCTGTTCGCATGCATGAGCAGCATGCGGCCGATCTTTTCCTTCTTGTCCTTGACCGAGTTCAGGACCTGCGACGAGGTCTCGAGCTTGCCCGAATAGATGCGGGCGAAGGTCAGCGAACCGACGAACGGGTCGTTCATGATCTTGAACGCCAGCGCCGAGAAGGGCTCGGTGTCCGACGAAGGACGCTCGTCCGGCGTCTCGCCGTCGAGCTTCACGCCCTTGATGGCCGGAACGTCGAGCGGCGACGGCAGATAGTCGATGACCGCGTCGAGCAGGGGCTGCACGCCCTTGTTCTTGAACGCCGAGCCGCAGACCACGGGGACGAACGCCATTTCCAGCGTGCCCTTGCGGATCAGCGCCTTGAGTTCGGCGACCGAAGGCTCGTTGCCTTCCAGATACGCTTCCATCGCGGCGTCGTCCTGCTCGACAGCCATTTCGATCAGGTCGCTGCGATACTTCGCGGCCTTTTCCTTCAGGTCATCGGGGATGTCCTGATATTCGAACTTGGCGCCCAGCGACTCTTCGAGCCAGATGATCGCGCGGTTCTCGACCAGGTCGACCAGGCCCTTGAAACCACCCTCGATGCCGATCGGCAGATACAGGACCGCCGGACGCGCGCCCAGGCGCTCGATGATCGAGTTCACGCAGAAATAGAAGTCCGCGCCGGTGCGGTCGAGCTTGTTGACGAAGCACATGCGCGGCACGCCGTACTTGTCGGCCTGACGCCACACGGTTTCCGACTGCGGCTCAACACCCGCCACGCCGTCGAAGCAGGCGACCGCGCCGTCGAGCACGCGGAGCGAACGCTCCACTTCGATGGTGAAGTCGACGTGCCCGGGGGTGTCGATGATGTTGATGCGGTTGTCGTTCCAGAAACAGGTCGTCGCGGCCGACGTGATGGTGATGCCGCGCTCCTGCTCCTGCTCCATCCAGTCCATGGTGGCGGTGCCTTCGTGCACTTCGCCGATCTTGTAGGACTTGCCGGTGTAATAAAGAATGCGCTCGGTCGTGGTCGTCTTGCCGGCATCGATGTGCGCCATGATGCCGATGTTGCGATACTTCTCGAGCGGATGGCTGCGGGCCATGATCGATCTTCCTCAAGCGTAGGGGGGAGCCGGTTGGCCCGGCTCCCCCTTATATAGGCTGTTTGCGTGACCAGCGGAAGACCGCCGGCACCGCACCCCGAAAAGGTTGCGGCAGAGCGGAGATGAATCCGGTCCGCCGCAAGGCCCTTACCAGCGGTAGTGCGAGAAGGCGCGATTCGCTTCCGCCATGCGGTGCGTATCTTCGCGCTTCTTGACCGCGTTGCCGCGGTTGTTCGCGGCGTCCATCAGCTCGCCCGACAGACGCGCGGCCATCGTGTTCTCCGAACGGGCGCGCGACGCGCCGATCAGCCAACGGATGGCCAGAGCCTGGGCACGCTCCGGACGGACTTCGACCGGGACCTGGTAGGTCGCACCGCCGACGCGGCGCGAACGGACTTCGATGCCCGGCTTGATGTTGTTCAGCGCATCGTGGAACACGCCGATCGGATCGCGCTTGGCGCGCGTCTCGACGGTTTCCAGGGCACCGTACACGATGGCTTCGGCCACGGACTTCTTACCGTCCAGCATGACCGAGTTCATGAACTTCGACAGGACCACATCCCCGAACTTGGGATCCGGCAGGATTTCCCGCTTTTCGGGACGACGACGACGAGCCATTCTCGTATTTCCTTACAAAACTTCAGCCTTTGGTGGTCGAGGAGCCTCAATTGAGGCCCGACCGGCTTACTTCGGACGCTTCGCGCCGTACTTCGAGCGGGACTGCTTGCGATCCTTCACGCCCTGCGTGTCGAGGACGCCGCGCAGCACGTGGTAGCGCACGCCGGGAAGGTCGCGCACACGGCCGCCGCGGATGAGCACCACCGAGTGCTCCTGCAGGTTGTGGCCTTCGCCCGGAATGTACGAGATGACTTCGCGGCTGTTGGTCAGACGGACCTTGGCCACCTTGCGAAGTGCCGAGTTCGGCTTCTTCGGGGTCGTCGTGTAGACACGGGTGCAAACGCCGCGCTTCTGCGGGTTCTGCTCCATTGCAGGGACCTTGGACTTGGCCTTCTGCAGTTCGCGGCCCTTGCGGACCAGCTGGTTGATCGTCGGCATTGAAGCCTTCACCTTTCCATGAGGTTACTTTGCTGGAGCCATCACAGCACTTAGGAATACAAAAAGGGGCCATCGCGGCTTGCGCCCGGCCCATATTCGCATCCAGCAATGTTCAAGCTTGCCCGACGGACATGTCCCGATTCCCGAGAAATCCCCTTCGTGCAGCGGCGGCCTATACGCGGGAGTCGCCCTGGGGTCAATGTCGCCGCCCCGCGCGCTCCCGACGCATGGGGCGAGCGATTCCGAGAAAATAGTGAAACAGCCTATTGCCCTGCCCGATCAGCCGGGCTAATGGCGGCCGCCTCGCAGGAGTGTAGCTCAGTTGGTAGAGCATCGGTCTCCAAAACCGAGGGCCCACGGTTCGAGTCCGTGCACTCCTGCCACTTTTCCCGACATCGCCGAACTGATCGCGCCACCGCTGCGGTGAGCGCCGCGATGCGCCTGTCGTCCGCAAAGCCTCCGCCGCGACATTCGCCATCCCAGCGAAAGCCGGGGTCGCTGGCCTTACGGAGCTCCTGCGGCAAAAGACCCCAGCCTGCGCTGGGGTGACGGCAGGCTGCCGGGGATTTCAGTTTACCGGCCGCCGCCCCACGCCCGGCGGAGTCGCGGGGTCCACCTCGTCGATCTCGTCGCCGCGATGGCCGCCACCGGCGCCTGCCCCGCTGCCATGGACTTCGCCCGTCTTCGGATCGACCGTGGCGCGCCTGCCATCGTCTTCGGGCAGGCTGGTGTCGGCATTGCCCTCACCCGGTACCGGCGGGGTGGTCGTCACGCGGCCCGAGGGCTCCGCCCGGCCCATCGCGTGCTCGTCGTCGCGATGATAATCCTGGCCCGTATAGCCACCATCGCGATCGAAGGGCTGAGGGGCGCGCTTTTCCTGCTCGGACATGGATGATCTCCTTTGCCCGGACTCAACGGGGCAAGGGTGACGCCGTTCCCCATCACGCAAAAGGGGCGCCCACCGGTCGGTGGACGCCCCCTTTCGCCAAGCCGAAGCGTGCCGATCAGCTGCGGAACAGCGAGTGCGGATCGATGATGTCGCCATGCCCGATCGAGTCCGAATCGCGGCTCTGCTGATCGCGCTCGGCGCGCAGCGAGGCGAGCAGCGCTTCGCGGTCACCCTCCAGGCGGGTGTCGGTCGGCTGCGCATCGGCATTGCCGCCGGTCGCCTTCGCCGCCTTGGCCACCGCCGAGTCGAGCTCGCGCTGCGTGGTCAGGCCCAGCGTCACCGGGTCCTTCGGCGTGATGTTGGCGATGTTCCAGTGGCTGCGGTCGCGGATCGCGGCGATCGTGGTGCGGGTGGTGCCGATCAGGTTGCTGATCGCGCCGTCCGAGATTTCCGGGTGGTTGCGGATGATCCAGGCGATGCCGTCGGGCTTGTCCTGGCGCTTGCTGACCGGCGTGTAGCGCGGGCCCTTGGTCCGGCGGACCTGCTCGGGGCCCTTGGTCATCTTCATGCGGTAATCGGGATTGGCCTGCGCCTTCTCGATCTCGCTCTGCGTCACTTCGTGCGCGCGGACCGGATCGCGGCCGGTCAGCTTCGTGGCGGCCGTGTCGTCGGCGATCGCCTGCACTTCCAGGATATGAAGGCCGCAGAAATCCGCAATCTGCTCGAAGGAGAGCGAGGTGTTGTCGACCAGCCAGGAAGCGGTCGCATGGGGCATGAGCGGCTGGGCCACGGGGATCACTCCAGTCGGAAAATAAAAGGGCCGCCCCTCATCGGAGCGGCCGTAGCGGCGGCAAATCTAATGCGAGCCGCCTCCAAGAGCAAGGTGCGGCGCCACAAAGTGACCGAAACAGTGCCTCATACGCCCCTGCCCTTGCGCCGTCCAGCGCCCCGACACCCCTGCGTCGCATCAATTGTCGTCGTCGAATCGTCCGAAGGGCAGGAGCTGCGAGGCCAGCCTGCGGGTCGCGGGACCGTCGCCCGCGCGCACCGGCGTCAGCACGGCGATGGCGGCGCGTTGCAGGATGCGGTCGATCGGCGTCACCGTCGCGGCATGCGCCGCCGCCTCCGCCAGGGCGCGGCCCCGCGGGTCGCGCGGATCGAGCTCCAGCCGCAGCAGCGCCGCCAGTCCGGGGAACAAGGCCCGGTCGCCGCCGAGCGCGATGGCGCGGTCGAGCAGGGCGAAGCCCGCCCCCCGCTGTGCCCCGAGCGCCGCGCGCCCGACGATCGCCCCCAGCTTCTTGACCGCGCCGATATGCCAGGCGCCCAGCGCCAGCTGCGCCTCGGCATCGCGGGGATTCTCCGCGATCAGCGCCTCGAACTGACGCCGCGCGGCGATCGCATCGGTGCGGTTGCCGGTCAGCTTGGCGCGGTAGCCCAGCGCGGTGGCGCGCATCAGCAGCGCCTCGTGATCGTCGGGGCTGTGCTTGAGCATATTGCCGGCGGTCGCATAGGCCAGCGTCACCCGGCGCAGCGCGCTCGCCTCGTCGGTATCGGCGAAGGAAGCCTGGGTCAGGATGTCGCGTGCCGACTGGGCAGCGGCGGGTATCGCCGCCACATTGCCCGCCAACACGATCCCGGCGGCCAGCCCCCATCGCAGCATTCGCATCCCCCTTGGCCAATCGTGTAGACCGAACGGATCGGGCCGACCCGGCCGATTCGCTCGTCCGATCCGTTACCCCGGTCGACCAGAGTCCGAAATGGGCAGGTCGGATTATTCGCCGACGGTCAGGACGATCTTGCCCATATGGTCGCCCGCCTCCATCCGGCGATGCGCGTCCGCGGCCTGCGCCAGCGGAAAGCTGCGATCGATGACCGGGCGCAGCCGCCCTTCCTCGACATGCGGCCAGACGATCCGCGCCACCTCGTCGGCGACCATCGCCTTGAACTCGGCATCCCGGCCGCGCAGCGTCGATCCGGTCAGGATCAGGCGGCGACGCATCACCTCCCAGAGCGGGATTTCGGCCTTCGCGCCGCGCTGCACCGCGATCGAGACATGCCGCCCCTCCTCGCCCAGGCATTTCAGGTTGCGCGGCACATAGTCGCCGCCGACCATGTCGAGGACGATGTCCACGCCCTTGCCGCCGGTGAAGGCCTTGACCGCCTCGACGAAATCCCCGGTGCGATAGTTGATCGCCCTGGCCGCGCCGAGCTTTTCGGCGGCCGCGCATTTGTCGTCCGATCCGGCGGTGACGATCACCGTCAGGCCGAACAGCTTGCCCAGCAGGATCGCCATGGTGCCGATGCCGCTGGTCCCGCCATGGACGAGCAGCGTCTCGCCCTCGCGGGCATAGGCGCGCTCGAAGACATTGGTCCACACGGTGAACAGCGTCTCGGGCAGCGCCGCCGCCTGTACCATCGACAGGCCGTTGGGCACGGGCAGGCAGTGCTCGGCCACCGCCACCGCATATTCGGCATAGCCGCCGCCGCCGATCAGCGCGCAGACCGGCTGGCCCATCAGCTCGGGCCCGACGCCCTCGCCGATCGCGATGACCTCGCCCGCGATTTCCAGACCGGGGATGGAGGGCGCGCCCGGCGGCGGCGGATAGAGCCCCTGGCGCTGCATCACATCGGGCCGGTTGACCCCGGCGGCGGCGATCCGGATCAGCACTTCGCCCGCACCGGGCCGCGGGGTCGGCCGACGGGTCGGGACCAGCACCTCCGGCCCGCCCGCCGCTTCGGGATCGATCGCGGTCATCATCTCGGGGAGATCGCCGATCCCCATCACGTCGTTATCCGCGTGCACCGATTACCGCCCCTTCGTGAACGTCGCCATGTCGCCCCGTTATTGACATCGGCGGCGACCGGGTCAACGCTGCATCCCGATATGGAACAGGACGACTCCCCGATCCGCATTCCCGACAGCCTGACCATGCTGGTCCGGACCGATCTCGATCCGCTCTCGCTCGCCGAGTTGGAGACGCGGATCGCGGTGCTGGAGCAGGAGATCGACCGGACCCGCCGCCACATCGACCGCGCCGCGCTCCACCGCGCCAGCGCCGACGCGCTGTTCAAGCGGTGACGCAGAGGGCCCCCACCCGGCGCACACGCTCCGAGGCGGTCCCATATTTTCGTTCGCGCGATACGCTTTGTTCAGCCGCCGCGCGTTACACCCGCTTGATGCCGGGGCGAACCATCCCGACATTGGTCGAAACGAAGCGTCAGTCCATGGCGCTTCGGAAGGAGTATCGTAGATGCCATCTTTCGCCCCCGCGCTCGAGACCACGCTTCACAAGGCGCTGGAAGCCGCGACCGTGCGGCGCCACGAATATGCCACGCTGGAGCACCTCCTCCTCGCGCTGATCGACGACGACCATGCCTCCAAGGTGATGGAGGCGTGCCATGTCGACCTGGGCGAGCTGAAGGCGACGGTCGCCCAGTATCTCGACACCGAACTCGACGCGCTGAAGGTCGAGGCGGCGACCGACCCCTCCCCCACCAGCGGGTTCCAGCGCGTCGTCCAGCGCGCGATCCTGCATGTCCAGTCGTCGGGCCGCGACGAGGTGACCGGCGCGAACGTGCTGGTCGCCTTGTTCTCCGAACGCGAATCCTATGCCGTCTATTTCCTCCAGCAGCAGGATATGAGCCGCCTGGACGCCGTCAGCTTCATCAGCCACGGCGTCGGCAAGGGTGGTGCCGCCAGCGAGTCGACCCCGCCCAAGGGCGTCGAGGAGGAAAAGCCCGCCAAGCCCGCCGAAAAGGGCAAGGGGGAAAGCGCGCTCAAGCAGTTCACCGTCGACCTCAACGAAAAGGCCAAGCTGGGCAAGGTCGATCCGCTGATCGGGCGCGGGCCGGAAGTGGACCGCACCGTCCAGATCCTGTGCCGCCGGTCGAAGAACAACCCGCTCTATGTGGGCGATCCCGGCGTCGGCAAGACCGCCATCGCGGAAGGGCTGGCGCGCAAGATCATCGAGGGCAATGTGCCCGAGGTGCTGCTGAATGCCGTCATCTACTCGCTCGACATGGGCGCGCTGCTGGCGGGCACCCGCTATCGCGGCGACTTCGAGGAGCGGCTGAAGGCGGTCGTCAACGAGCTGGAGAAGCTGCCCCACGCGGTGCTCTTCATCGACGAGATCCACACCGTCATCGGCGCGGGCGCGACCAGCGGCGGGGCGATGGATGCGTCGAACCTGCTCAAGCCGGCTCTGTCGGGCGGCACGATCCGCTGCATCGGCTCGACGACCTATAAGGAGTTCCGCAACCATTTCGAGAAGGACCGCGCGCTGCTGCGCCGGTTCCAGAAGATCGACGTGAACGAGCCGACGATCGAGGACACCATCAAGATCCTGGCGGGGCTCCGCTCGGCATTCGAGGATCACCATCAGGTCAAGTATACGCCCGATGCGATCAAGTCGGCGGTCGAGCTGTCGGCGCGCTACATCAACGACCGCAAGCTGCCCGACAAGGCGATCGACGTGATCGACGAAGTGGGCGCGATGCAGATGCTGGTGCCGGTCAGCAAGCGCAAGAAGACGATCACGCCCAAGGAGATCGAGGCCGTGATCGCCACCATGGCGCGCATCCCGCCCAAAAGCGTGTCGACCGACGACCGCCAGCAGCTGGAGACGCTGGAGACCGACCTCAAGCGGGTGGTGTTCGGCCAGAATGCCGCGATCGAGAATCTGTCCTCGGCGATCAAGCTCAGCCGGGCGGGCCTGCGCGATCCCGACAAGCCGATCGGCAACTATCTGTTCACCGGCCCCACGGGCGTCGGCAAGACCGAGGTTGCGCGGCAGCTCGCCACGATCCTGGGCATTCCGCTCCAGCGGTTCGACATGTCCGAATATATGGAGCGTCACTCGGTCAGCCGTCTGATCGGTGCCCCTCCCGGCTATGTCGGATACGACCAGGGCGGCCTGCTGACCGACGCGGTCGACCAGAATCCGCATTCGGTACTGCTGCTCGACGAGATCGAGAAGGCGCATCCCGACCTGTTCAACATACTGTTGCAGGTGATGGACAATGGGAAGCTGACCGATCACCACGGCAAGACGGTCGATTTCCGCAACACGATCATCATCATGACGACCAATGCGGGCGCCGCCGACATGGCGCGCGAGACGGTCGGGTTCGGCAACCTCACCCGCGAGGGCGAGGACGAGCAGGCGGTGCAGAAGATGTTCTCGCCCGAGTTCCGCAACCGCCTCGATGCGATCGTGCCCTTCGGCTATCTCCCGCCCGAGGTCGTCGCGCGGGTGGTGGACAAGTTCATCCTCCAGCTCGAACTGCAACTGGCCGACCGTCACGTCCATATCAGCCTGGACGAGGCGGCGAAGAGCTGGCTCACCGAAAAGGGCTATGACCGCCTGTACGGCGCGCGTCCGATGGGCCGCCTGATCCAGGAGAAGATCAAGCAGCCGCTGGCCGAGGAACTGCTGTTCGGCAAGCTGGTCCATGGTGGCGAGGTGACGGTGAGGATGAAGGACGGCGCGCTGTCCTTCGCGATCGAACCCGCCGCGCCGAAGAAGCCGCGCAAGAAGGGCGGCAAGCCAGCGGAAGTCGACGCAGGCTAATTGGCGACATGATCGGGCCGGGTGGCATCACCCGGCCCTTTTTCGGGCGGCCGTGCAAGGGGCCGATGCGGCGGTTTTCCCAAATCAAGCCGTTAACCACACACCCATAAAATTTAAGCCAAATTTAACCACGCCATGATATGGTCCACGCCATGGGTGGTGGATGGCTGACCAGGATTGGCACGCTGATTCTGGCGATCATGCTGGGCCTTGTGCCATTGTCTGCCGCGCAGGCGCAGGTCGGCCAACCGCTGACCACCTGTATCCGGCCCATCCACCCCGGCGATACGCCGCAGGCGATGCTGGCGGCCCCGCAGCGTTTCGACTGCCGGAGCGACCAGTCCTCCTATGGTGTCGGCGACTATTGGGTGCTCTCCCAGCCGCTGCCGGTGATTGCCGGCGATCCGCGCGATCGGCTGGCGGTCCGCTTCGCCAGCACCTGGCAGGACGCAACGACCCTGCATATCCTCTATGCCGACGGCCAGATGCGCCGGGTCGCCTATACCAGCGCGACCACCTCTCCCTATCTGCTGCTGGGCGCGATGATCGGCGTACCCCTGCCGCGCGAGGGGGCCCGGCCGGTCCGCATCCTGTGGGAGGCGCATGGCGCGGCGAACATGCGCGGCGTCGTGCGCGGCGCGCGCCTGGGCCGTCATGGCGACATGCTGGCGACCGAATCCTCGCTGGGGCTGATCTATGGCCTGATCATGGGAATGGTGATCGGACTGGCGGTCTATAATCTCGCGCTCTGGCCCGCGCTGCGCCAACCGCTCCAACCCGTCTATTGCCTGTTGCTGTTCTTCATCACCGGCTATGCGCTGGCATCGTCGGGGCTGATCGGCCAGTGGCTGCCCTGGCTGGACAATAACGAGCGGCACCGATGGAACGCCATCATGCTGGGCGGGGTCGCGCTGACCCTGGTCATCTTCGCGCGCCACTTCTTCGAGCGCAAGGTGTTCGAGGGATGGCTGGACCGGTTGGCGATCGTGTCGTTCGTGCTGATCGCCATCCCCAACGTCGCCTTCGCGCTGCTCGCGCCGCGCTGGATCCTGCCGCTCGACCAGGCCGTGGTCTTCGGCTTCCTCATCCTGCTGTTCTTCCTGATCGCGGTGCTGGTCCAGGCCTGGCGGCGACGGAGCAATTTCCTTTGGGCCTTCGCCTTCGCATGGGGCGCGCCGATCATTCTTGCCATGTTCCGGCTGCTCCACGCCGCGCATCTGATCGCCTGGCGACCATGGATCGACCAATCGACGGTGCTGTCGATGGGGGCCGAGGCGCTGATCGCCAGCCTGGGCGTCGCCTATCGCATCTATCTGCTCAGCCGCGACCGCGATCTGGCGCGCGCCGACGAGCGGGTCGCGCGGCGGCTGGCGGATACCGATTCGCTGACCGGGCTGTTCAACCGCCGCGCCTTTCTCGACCAGGCGATCGGGCGCAGCGGGCCGCAGACGCTGGTCCTGGTCGATATCGATCATTTCAAGCGGATCAACGATCAGCTGGGCCATGACGGCGGCGACGAGGTCCTCCGCACCTTTGCGCATGCGCTGGCCGATCTGGTCGGTCCCGACACGCTGATCGCCCGGATCGGCGGCGAGGAGTTCGCGCTGCTGACCGACGCCGCGCGCGGGCCGGACATCGACCTGCTGCTCGCCCGGCTGCGCGAGGTCGCCTATCCCTCGGGGCTGAAGGTCACCGCCAGCCTGGGGCTGTGCACCGGCCCGATGCTGGACGAGACGGACTGGAGGGCGATCTACCGCGAGGCGGATCAGGCGCTCTACGCCGCCAAGAATTGCGGGCGCGACCGGGCGTGCCGGGGCCGCTCCCTCCCGATGACCGGCGGGATGGCGGAAAGCCGCCCCGCAGCCCCCTTGCCGCTCGTCCGGACACGGCCTAGACCGGCGCGCGGGGAGACGGGGGCGTGCGCGAACGGCGGATCGTGATGGGAATGGCGGTGCTGGCGCTGGTTGCGCTCGCCTATCGCCATCCGACCGCCGATGTCCGCCTCATCACCCATGACCTGACCGATCGATCGCCGCGCCGGGTGCAGGCGGCGGTCGATCTGGGGCTGCTCAGCGTCTCGTTCCTCTACACCTGGACCGTCGACCGACTCCGATAGGGACAGGCGCGGCATAAGGATGGATCAAGCATCCTTGCGCGCGCCGGATGCGTGCCGCATAGCGACGTCATGGATACGCCCATCGAAGAACTGACGTTCGAGGACGCCCTCAAGGAACTGGAGAGGATCGTCGGCCGACTGGAAAGCGGCGAAGCGACGCTCGACGAATCGATCCGCCTCTATGAGCGCGGCGACCGTCTGCGTCAGCGTTGCGCCGAGCGGCTCGACGCCGCCCAGGCCCGGATTGAGGCGATCCGCCTCGACGCCGAAGGCAAGGCCGCGGGCACCCGCCCGTTCCAGGCGGGTTGAGCGTGACGCTGACCGCCACGACCCTGTCGGGCGCGCTGGCCGAGGTCGCCGAGGATATCGACCGCCGCTTCGCGCAGGTGCTGGCCGATCCGGGCGATCCCCGCGCCTCGCTCTATGCCGCGATGCGCCATGCCGCGATCGGCGGGGGCAAGCGGCTGCGCCCGCTCCTCGTCTTCGCCACCGCGCATCTGTTCGACGTGGACCGCGACTGTGCGGGCTGGGTCGCGACCGCGCTGGAGGCGATCCATGTCTATTCGCTGATCCATGACGATCTGCCCGCGATGGACGATGACGACCTGCGGCGCGGCAAGCCGACCGTCCACAAGGCGTTCGACGAGGCGACGGCGATCCTGGCGGGCGACTGCCTCCACGCGCTGGCCTTCGAGATCCTGGCCGATCCGTCGACCCATGCCGATCCCTTCGTCCGGTCCGAGCTGATCCTCGACCTCGCCCGCGCCTCGGGCCCCAGCGGCATGGCGGGCGGGCAGATGATGGACCTGGAGGCCGAGCGGCAGGTGTTCGACCTCGCCACCGTCACCCGGCTCCAGCAGATGAAGACCGGCGCGCTGATCTGCGCCGCGGTCGAGGCGGGCGCGATCCTGGGACGCGTCGCGCCCGAGGGGCGCATCCACCTGCGCGGCTATGCGCACGACCTGGGTCTGGCCTTCCAGATCGCCGACGACCTGCTCGACGCCGAGGGAGACGAGGCGGCGGCGGGCAAGAAGCTGCGCAAGGACGAGGAGGCGGGCAAGGCCACCTTCCTCAGCCTGCTCGGCGTCGAGCGCGCGCGCGAACAATGCCGGATGCTGGTCGCCCAGGCGATCGAGCATTTGCGTGACTACGGTCCCGAGGCCGACCTGCTCCGCGCCATCGCCGCCTATGTCGTGGAGCGCGACCGATGACCCGGATCGGCGTCTATCCCGGCACCTTCGACCCCGTCACGCTGGGCCATATGGACATCATCCGGCGCGGCGCGAAGCTGGTCGACCGGCTGGTGATCGGCGTCACGACCAACCCCTCCAAGTCGCCCATGTTCACGCTGGACGAGCGCATGGAGATGGTCCGCCGCGAGGTCGCCGGTGTGGCGGGCGAAATCCATGTCGTCGCCTTCGATTCGCTGCTGATGGACTTTGCCGAGCGCGAGGGCGCCAAGGTCATCGTCCGGGGCCTGCGCGCGGTCGCCGATTTCGAATATGAATATCAGATGGCGGGGATGAACCAGCAGATCAATCCGCGCGTCGAGACCGTCTTCCTGATGGCCGATGTCGCGCTGCAACCCATTGCCAGCCGCCTGGTCAAGGAGATCGCGCTCTATGGCGGCAATATCGCCAAGTTCGTGACGCCCGCGGTGCGCGAGGACGTCGTCGCGCGGGTCGAGAAGATAGGCCGCAAGGGATCTTAGGATCCTCCCCGGCACGGGGAGGTGGCAGGGCGCAGCCCTGACGGAGGGGGCTCTCCGCAACCGGCATCCTTTGCCGCACACCCCCTCCACCATCGCTTCGCGACGGTCCCCCTCCCCTGCCGGGGAGGAGTTGATCCTCGAAAAGGTTCAGATTGGCGCAAGGGGCGATTTGCTCTACAGCCTCCCCATTCCTTTCCTTGTCGTAGAGATGTGATGCGCGTTCTCGCCGCTCTTGCCATGATGATGGCCAGCCTGATCGCCGTTCCGGCACAGGCCCAAAGCAGGTCCCAGGCCCAGCCCAAATTCACCACTCCCGCCAAGGCGGCCCAGGTGCTGGAGGACAATGTCACCGGCCGCCCGGCCCCGCCGCCCGTCACCGACAAGGAGAATCTCTGGCTGCTCGACCTGTCGACCGGCGGCCGGGTGACGATCTGGCTGCGTCCCGATGTCGCGCCCAAGATGGTCGAGCGGATCAAGACGCTGACCCGTCGCCATTTCTATGACGGCCTTACCTTCCACCGCGTGATCGACGGCTTCATGGCGCAGGGCGGCGATCCCAAGGGCGACGGCACCGGCGGGTCGGACCTGCCCAACGTGCCCGCCGAGTTCAACTATCTGCCGCATGTCCGCGGATCGGTCGCCGCCGCGCGCGCCGACGATCCCAACAGCGCCAACAGCCAGTTCTACATCGTCTTCCAGCCGCGCTTCTCGCTCGACAAGAAGTACACGGTGTTCGGCCGGGTGATCGACGGCATGCAATATGTCGACAAGATCGAACGGGGCGAGCCGCCCGCGAACCCCAGCCGGATCGTCCACGCCTATGTCGCGGCCGACAATCCCCCCGCCTATGTCCCCGCCCCCGTCGCCGCCCCCAACCTGGGCGCGCCGGTGACGCTGCCCGGCGCGGCTCCCACGACGAAGCCCGCGCCCCGGCCCGCTCCGGCACGTCGTTCCACCCCCAAGGCGGGCTCGGCCAAGAAGGCGGCAACGGCCACCAAGTGAACGTAGATCTCTTCGACTTCGAACTGCCGCCCGAGCGGATCGCGCTTTACCCGGCATCCCCGCGCGACTCGGCGCGGATGCTGGTCCTCGATGGCGACGCCACCCGTGACGAGCGGGTGAGCGACCTGCCCGCCGCGCTGCGCCCCGGCGACCTGCTGGTCTTCAACGACACCCGCGTCATTCCCGCCCAACTGGAGGGGATACGCGGCGAGGCGAAGATCGGCGCGACGCTGCACAAGCGCGAGGGGACGCGGCGCTGGCGCGCCTTCATCCGCAACGCCAAGCGGCTGCGCGACGGCGACGTCATCGACTTCGGCGCAGGCGTCAGCGCGACCGCGCGCGACCGGGCCGAGGACGGCAGCTTCGCGCTGGACTTCGCCGGGGACGAGCCGGTCGAGCTGTTGCTGGAGCGGGCGGGCACCATGCCGCTGCCCCCCTATATCGCGCAGAAGCGCGGCGTGACCGAGAAGGACGCCGACGACTATCAGACGATGTTCGCCAACGAGCCCGGCGCGGTCGCCGCGCCCACGGCGGCGCTGCACTTCACGCCCGGCCTGCTCGAATCGCTGGCGGCCGCAGCGATCGAGCATGCCACGCTGACCCTGCATGTCGGTGCGGGCACCTTCCTGCCGGTCAAGGCCGACGACACGGTCGATCACAAGATGCACGCCGAATGGGGCCGCATCGACGCCGCCACCGCCGACCGGCTGAACGCCGTCAAGGCGCGCGGCGGCCGGGTGATCGCGGTCGGCACCACCTCGCTCCGGCTGATCGAGAGCGCGGCCGGAGAGGACGGCGTGATCCGTCCGTTCGAGGGCGACACGGCGATCTTCATCACGCCGGGCTATCGCTTTCGCGGGATCGACGGGCTGATGACCAATTTCCACCTGCCGCGCTCGACCCTGTTCATGCTGGTCTCGGCGCTGATGGGGCTGGACCGGATGCAGGCGGCCTATGCCCATGCGATCGCGCAGGCGTATCGCTTCTATTCCTATGGCGACGCCTCGCTGTTGCTGCCGGGGCCGCGCGCATGATCCTGCTGGCGCTGCTGCTCCAGGCGGCGACGCCGATGCCGGGGGCGAACGAGACGGTGACCGTCACCGCGCGCCCCGCGCCCTTCGCCCAGACCCCGGCGACGATGGTGGTCGAGCCGGTGGCGATGATGATCGCCGCCTTCGACGCGGACGGCGACGGAAAGACCACGCGCGAGGAGATGGAGGCGGGGGTCAAGCGATCCTACGACGCCATCGACACCGCGCATCAGGGGTCGATCGGCTATCTCCAGTTCGCCGACTGGGCCGAACGCTGGCTGGGCGACCGCAACGCGCTGCCCAGCCCGTTTGACGTCGACAAGGACAATGACAACCGTATCACCCTGCCCGAGTTGCAGGCGCATTTCTCGCGCCTGTTCTCGCGCTTCGACCGCGACCATGACGGCGCGATCAGCCGCGCCGAAGCGCTGACCATCCGTACCATTCCCGCCGACGCCAATGGCCCCACCGGCCCGCTCGCGCCCCGAGACAGAAGAAAATGACCGCCCGCTTCTCCTTCGCCATCCACGCCACCGACGGCCGCGCCCGGACCGGCACCATCACCATGAAGCGCGGCGAGATCCGCACCCCCGCCTTCATGCCCGTCGGCACCGCCGCCACCGTCAAGGCGATGAAGCCCGGCGACGTGCGCGCCAGCGGGGCGGACATCATCCTGGGCAACACCTATCACCTGATGCTGCGCCCCGGCGCGGAGCGGGTGAACCGGCTGGGGGGCCTGCACGGCTTCATGGGCTGGGACCGGCCGATCCTGACCGATTCGGGCGGCTATCAGGTGATGAGCCTGGCCGACCTGACCAAGCGGTCCGAGGACGGCGTGTCATTCAAGAGCCATCTCGACGGCACCCGCCATATGCTCAGCCCCGAACGCTCGATCGAAATCCAGCGGCTGCTGGGCTCGAACATCGTCATGGCGTTCGACGAGCTGGTCCCGACCACCTCCTCGCGCGAGGTTCAGGCCGCCGCGATGGAACGCTCGATGCGCTGGGCCAGGCGCAGCCGCGATGCCTTCGACGCGGGCGGGCAGCATGCCGAGGACAATGCGATCTTCGGCATCCAGCAGGGTGCGCTCAACGAAGGGTTCCGCAAGGCGTCCGCCGACGCGCTGATCGATATCGGGTTCGACGGCTATGCGATCGGCGGCCTGGCGGTCGGCGAGGGACAGGAGGCGATGTTCGGCTGCCTCGACTTCGCGCCGGGTCAGCTGCCGATCGAGAAGCCCCGCTATCTGATGGGCGTGGGCAAGCCGACCGACATCGTGGGCGCCGTCGAGCGCGGGGTCGACATGTTCGACTGCGTGCTGCCGACGCGTTCGGGGCGGACGGGGCAGGCCTTCACCCGATCGGGGCCGATCAACATCCGCAATGCGCGGTTCGCCGAGGATCAGGGGCCGCTCGATCCCGCCTGTAGCTGCCCGGTCTGCACGCAATATAGCCGCGCCTATCTGCATCACCTGGTCCGCGCGGGTGAGATCCTGGGCGCGATGCTGATGACCGAGCATAATATCGGGTTCTATCAGCAGATGATGGCCGATCTGCGCGGCGCGATCGCCCAGGGGCGGCTCACAGCCTTTGCGGACGATTTCCGGGCGCGCTACGCTGCCAAGGAATAAGCTGGTCGAGTAGGAGAGTAACATGACCGATCATACCGAAGACGCCCCCAACGAAATCCTCGCCGCCGCCAAGGAGGCCAAGGAGCATGCCGTCGCCGCGGCCGAAGCCGCCGCCGATTCGGTGAAGGACAAGACGCGCAACTGGCCGCTGGGCAAGATCGGTCTGGGCGTCGGCATCGGATCGGCTGCGATCGCCGCCGCCGTTCTCTACGGCAACCGCAACAAGTCCAAGTAACCCGCACTCCATAAAGAGGGTCTTCATGCGCCTTTTCCGTGCCGCGCTCCTGCTCGGCGTCGCCGCCCTTCCCTCGCTGGCGGGGGCACAGGCCGCCACTTCTGCGCGCACGGAAAGCGTGAAGCCGATCGCCTTCACCACGCGCACCCTGCCCAACGGGCTGCGCGTCTATGCCATTCGCGACACGACGACGCCCAATGTCTCGGTCCAGGTCTGGTACGATGTCGGGTCGAAGGACGATCCCAAGGGCCGCTCGGGCTTTGCGCACATGTTCGAGCATCTGATGTTCAAGGCGACGCGCAACCTCGTCCCCGAACAGATGGATCGCCTGACCGAAGATGTCGGCGGCTATAACAACGCCTCCACCGCCGACGACTATACCAATTATTTCGAGGTGGTGCCCGCCAACCATCTGCAACGCCTGCTCTTCGCCGAGGCGGACCGGATGGCCGCGCTGGTGGTCGAGCCCAAGAGCTTCGCCAGCGAGCGCGACGTGGTGAAGGAGGAACTGCGCCAGCGCACCCTCGCCCAGCCTTATGGCAAGCTGTTCTCCATCTATTATCCCAAGCTGGCCTATACCACGCATCCCTATGCGCGGCCGGGCATCGGCAGCCTGGAGGAACTGGAATCGGCGGGCATCGACGATGTCCGCGCCTTCCATGCGACCTATTACCGGCCTGACAATGCCGTGCTGGTGGTGTCGGGCAATTTCGACCCCACGCAGCTCGACCGCTGGGTCGACCAGTATTTCGCGGGCATCAAGCGCCCCGCCGGTCCGATCCCCCGCGTGACGGTCGCCGAGCCGGCGCGGACGGCGGCGGTGTCGCGCACCGCCTATGACGCCAATGTGCCGCTTCCCGCGGTCCTCATCAGCTATCACATCCCGCCCGAGCGAAGCGCCGACACGCCCGCGCTGATGGTGCTGAATGCGATCCTGTCGGCGGGCGAAAGCTCGCGGCTGTACGAGACCCTGGTGTATCGCGACCAGCTGGCGCAATCGGCCGCGACCTTCCTCGACACCAAGCAGTCGACCGGCAACCTCGTCGCCTATGCGATGATGGCCAGCAGCAAGCCGGTGGCCGAGGGCGAAGCCGCGCTGAAGCGCGAGATCGCCCGCCTGCGCGACCAGCCCGTCAGCGCGACCGAACTGGCCGAGGCGAAGAACGAATTGCTGACCAGCGCGCTCAAGCAGCGCGAGACGGCGGAGGGCAAGGCCAGCCTGATCGCCAACAGCGTCATCGTCGATGGCGATCCCCATGCCGCCGATCGCCAGATCGCCGCGATCCAGACGGTGACCGCCGCCGACATTCAGCGCGTGGCGCGCGCCTATCTGAAGGATCAGCAGAGCGCGACGATCCGCTACCTCCCCGACTCGGACCGCCCGGCCAATGTCCGGGAGATGCCGATCGAACTGGCGCCGACCGTCCAGACCGCCGCACTGACCCCGCCTGCCGACATCCCGGTCGTGACCCCGGCCCCCGAGGGGCAGCGCATCCTGCCCCCCGCCCCCGGCGCGCCGATCGCCCCCGTCCTGCCCCAGCCCGTCGAGACGCGGCTGGCCAATGGCGTGCGCGTCGTGACCGTCGAGCGGCACGACCTGCCGCTGGTCACCGCCTCGCTGGTCGCGCTGGGCGGCGCGGCGACCGATCCGACCGGCAAGGCCGGGGCGAGCAGCCTGTCCGCCGAGCTGATGACCAAGGGCACGACGACCCGCTCCGCCACGCAGATCGCGCGCGCGGTCGAAAGCGTTGGCGGATCGATCGCCAGCAGCGCCACCGATGACGGCGCGACCATCGACCTGACCGTCCCCTCGACGCAGATCGACACCGCGATGACCATCCTGGCCGATGTCGCCACCCACCCGGCCTTTGCCGCCGACGAGATCGAGCGCGCGCGCACCCAGTCGATCGACGGGCTGAACGTGGCGATGAAGAACCCGGCGCAACTGTCCGCGATGGTCGCCGACCGGGTGGTGTACGGCGCGCGCGCCTATGGCCAGCCCCTGTCGGGCACGCCCGCCTCGCTCAAGGCACTGACCCGCGCCGACCTGACCGCCGCCTATGCGCGCAGCTGGAAGCCCGGACAGGCCACGCTGCTGCTGGTCGGCGACATCACCCCGGCACGGGCCCGGCAGGTGGCCGAGCGTTATCTCGGCAACTGGCGCGCGCCCGGTGCCACGGCCGCCGCGCCGCGCCCCGCCGAACCTGCCTTCCCCCCGCCGCGCGTCGTCGTCATCGACATGCCCGATGCCGGACAGGCCGGGGTCGTGGTGGCCCGCCCCGGCATTCGCCGCGCCGACGATCGCTATTATCCGCTGGCGGTCGCCAATACGGTGCTGGGCGGCGGCTTCTCGTCGCGGCTCAACCAGGAAATCCGCATCAAGCGCGGGCTGGCTTACGGCGCGGGCAGCTCGGTGGCGACCGGGCGTGACATCGGCCTGATCTCCGCACGGACCCAGACCAAGAACCCCTCGGCGGCCGAGGTGGTGGACCTGATCGATGCCGAGATGCGCAAGCTGGGCAGCGAGCCGGTGCCACCCGCCGAGCTGGCGACGCGGCAGGCGGTGCTGGTCGGCGGCTTCGGCCGGACGGTCGAGACCACGGACGGTATCGCCGACATCCTGGCCAGCTATACGCTGCAGGGCGTGCCGCTGGGCGAGCTCAGCCACTATATCCCGCGCGTCCAGGCGGTCGATCCGGCGGCGGTGCAGGCGACCTCGGCCAGCCTGCTCGATCCCAAGGCGGCGAGCATTGTGGTGGTCGGCGACGCGAAGCAGTTCCTGCCCGCGCTACGCCAGGCGCATCCGGATGTGGAGGTGATCCCGGCGGCGGCGGTCGATCTCGACACCCCCAAATTGCGTTGAGGCCAAATCCTTAACCCCAGGCGTTATAGCGCGCTGAAAAGCCACGGGACGGGAAGGACGGCGGCGCGTTGCGGGTGGCGAGGCGGACAGTAAGGCGGTTGGTGCAGGCATGGTTCGCCATGCTGGGTCTGATGTTGGCCGGGGGGCTGATGCTCGCTGCACAGGCCGCCTGGCGACGCGGGGACGGGGCCGCGCCCCGGTCGTCTCGCGCGCCGGTCGCGGCTGCGCCCGTTACGGCGCCGTCCCGCCCCCTCCCCGCCTCCGACGGCAGCACCGGCACCGTCGCGCTGCCCAGCCTGCCCATCCCGCCCGGCGCGGTCCTGGCGGACAGCGGCGTGGTCGCCGCCCAGCCCTTTCGCTGGGGCCAGGCGACGGTCGTGGACCGGGCCCGCGCGATGCAGTGCCTGACCGCCGCCATCTATTACGAAGCGGGCGGGGAGAGCATCGACGGACAACGCGCGGTGGCGCAGGTCGTGCTCAATCGCGCGCGCCATCCCGCCTTTCCCGCCAGCGTCTGCGGCGTCGTCTATCAGGGGGTGGAACAGGCGCATTGCCAGTTCAGCTTCGTCTGCGACGGAGCGCTGTCGCGGACGCCCGCCGTGGCGGGCTGGGCGCGCGCGGCGCGGATCGCGGCGGCGGCGCTGGCGGGCAGCGTCTATGCGCCGGTCGGGCTGGCGACCCATTATCACAGCTTTGCGGTCGCCCCCGGCTGGAACCGCGCGATGGTGATGACCGACATGGTCGGCGCGCATCTCTTCCATCGGTGGAAAGGCTATTGGGGCACGGCGGCGGCGATGAACCGCAGCTATGCCGGAGGCGAGGTCGTGCCGGTCCTGCCATCCGCGCGCAGCGAAGCCCCGGCCGAGCTGGCGGTCGCGCCGCCGACCATGGCCGTGCCGCCGCTTGCCGTATCCGCGAGCCCGACGCCGCCCCGACCAGCGAGCGAGCCGCCCAGGGCCGCGCCCGCCGGCGATACCGTCATCAGCGATCGACTGGCGACGTCGGGGCAGATCCTCGACAAGTGGAAGGATAGCGGCCGCCCGCTGCCGCCACGCGACTGACCGCGCCCGAAGCGGCGGGCGCGGTCTTGCTCACCGATCAGCGACGATGGTTGCGGTCATGCTTCTCGAAGCGGACTTGGCGGCTGAGCACCGCATACCGACGGTCGAGATCGTTGCGCTCCGACATGCTCAGGCCCCCGCCCGAGCGGCGATAGCGATCTTCGAGCCGGTCGAGCTGGCGAAGCTCGCCCCGCAGCCGATCCGCCTCGCGACGGTTGAGCGCCCCCGAACGGATACCCTGGTCGATCCGCCCCTGAAGCTGGCCCTGGCGCTGGGCGATCGGGGTCCAGCGCTGCGCATCGGCGACGGTCGGAACCGCGATGGTGGCGAACCCCAGGGTCGCGAGGATCATGGCTTTCATAGCGTTACTCCCATAACAAGCGGGCGAATACTGGCCCGATCCGCAATATGGGTGGCGCTGATCCCAAAGCTATCGCAACCACCCCGCGAATATGTCGCCAAGTGTCGCAATTCGTTCGACTTTGTTCATCTTCGCGGGAGTCAAGCCGCCCCTGCCAGCTCGCGGATGCGCGCGACGATCGCCTCTTCCAGCCGATAGATGTCGGTCAGCGCGGCCACCGGATGGCGTGTCTCGATCTTGCCCTCGAAGGTGCCGACATAGCGCGTCGTCGGGCTGTTGAAGTGCAGCCGCACGAGCGACTTGCGGTTATTGTCGTCGAGCAGCACCGCGCAATAGGATTTGGAGTCGCGGATCACCACCCGCTCCGGGTCGACATGCCGCGCAGCGATCGCCTGGACGATGCGAAAGCCCGCAATCTCGTCCTCGGTGGTGATGATCCCCGAGCCCTCGGACATATCGTCCGACGCGCCCTCCTCGATCATGTCGGGGATCGGATTGGCGACGTTGAGCGCCGAGGTCAGCCGCTCGTTCACCCGGTCGCGGATCAGCGTCGCGATCGAGTTGGTCAGCGCGGCGTGATATTGCTCCTTCATCGCGGCATTGGCGCGGCCGTTATAGAGGCGCGCCATCATCATCCGCACGAAATCGTCCGAGGGGTGGGCGAACTCCTTCTCCAGTTCGATACGCAGCAGCGACTGGAGCTTCAGCCGCCCGGCCTCGGCGATGATCAGGTCGATGTCGAACGACGCCTTGGCGAAACGTTCCAGGATCGCCGGATCGGTGCGGCGGATGCCGTCCATCGTGAAGACGAAGAACGGCTTTTCGTCCATCTTGTTGGGCTGTTCGGTGTCGGAATAGAATTGATAGACGACCCCGTTGGTCAGGATCGCCACCCGCGCCTCGGTCGTGGAAAAATATCGATAGAGTTGCGAGGCGTGTTTCAGGTCGAGTTCGATCGAGGAGGGCTTGCACTCGATCAGGATGGCCAGCTTGCCGTCGATCGCCAGCGCGTAATCGACCTTCTCGCCCTTCTTGATGCCGACATCGGCGGTGAATTCCGGGATGACCTCGGCCGGGTTGAACACGTCATAGCCCAGCGCCTGGATGAAGGGCATGACCAGCGCGGTCTTGGCCGCTTCCTCGGTCAGCAGCAATTCGCGGTGCTGCGCGGTCCGCTTTTCCAGTTCGACCAGCTTCGTCGCCAAATCCATCGCCATCCCCATGCCTTGATCGGCGACAGCGTAGGCGAGGCGGGTGCGAAAAGGCCGGCCAGTCGCATCCGAAACGGAGGCGACCGACCGGCCCTTGATCGATCAGCGCTTGGGATCAGCGGCAGCGGACATTGTTGCGCTCGATCGCACGGCCCGCCAGTGCGCCGCCAGCGGCACCCAGCAGCGTTCCCAGCGTCTGCGACCCGCCCGAGGTGATCGCCGCGCCCAGCGCGCCGCCCGCGATGCCGCCGACGATCAGGCCGGTGGTGCCGTCGTTGCGGCGGCAATAATAGCGACCGTCCTGACCGACATAGACGCGGTCGTTGGCGCCCAGGCGACGCTCGCGATAGCGGCTGTTGTCGACATAATAGCGGTCGGCATAATAGCCGCCATAGGCCGGGTCGGGCCGGTCGTAATCATAGGCGTAGCGCGGGCCGCCATAGCCGCCGCCCAACCCGCCGCCATAGGTCGAACAGCCCGGAACCAGCGTCGCGGCCGCAACCAGGCCGAGTGTCAGTGCACGCATCACATCCTCCCTTATGGGTGATGTGGGGTAATCGCTTTGATGCGACAAAAGTTGCGATATGTTAAATCGGTTTTGCCGCGCGGGGGCGGGGTTGTTTGCGGGATGTCGGGGCGTGCACTTCGACTTCGCTCAGTGCGAACGGGCTGGGTCGCCAAGCCCACTCCGCTCCCCCACACTCCGTTCAGCCTGAGCGAAGTCGAAGGCCAAGGGAAATCCCGTCCCGCTTCCAGTGCGCCAAAGACGCCCCCTGCCGGACGAGATGTCCAAGCAAGTCATGCCGCTATCAGCGCCCCCCACCATCCCGGCGAAGGCCGGGATCCAGTTGGGCGGACATTGATGCGTTGCCTACGCGTCCCGCGACTGAACCCCGGCCTCCGCCGGGGTGGTGCAGAAAGGAGCAAGCAACAGGCTGCCGCCTTCCCCATACTGGTATGGTTTCCCCCCATACCGGGGAGAGTTGCGATATGTTAAATCGGTTTGCCGTGTGGGAGCGGGGTTGTTTGCGGGATGTCGGACGTGCATTTCGACTTCGCTCAGTGCGAACGGGCTGGGTTGCCAAGCCCTTCCCATCCCCAAACCTCCGTTCAGCCTGAGCGAAGTCGAAGGCCAAGGGAAAACCCGTCCCGCTCCCAGTGCGCCAAAGACGCCCCTGCCGGACGAGATGTCCAAGCAAGTCATGCCGCTATCAGCGCCCCCCACCATCCCGGCGAAGGCCGCGATCCAGTTGGGCGGACATTGATGCGTTGCCCTACCCGTGCCGCGACTGGCCCCCGGCCTCCGCCGGGGTGGTGGGGAAAGGAGCAAGCAATAGTCTGCCCCCTTCCCCATACCGGCATGGTTTCCCTCCCCATTTCGGGAAGGATCGCTATTCCGCCGCCTGCGCCTGCCCCTTGTCGAGCAGCGGCTTCAGATACTTCCCCGTAAAGCTGCGCGGTTCTGCCGCGACCACCTCCGGCGTGCCGACCGCGACGATCTCGCCGCCCTTGACGCCGCCTTCCGGCCCTAGGTCCACGATCCAGTCGGCGGTCTTGATGACGTCAAGATTATGCTCGATCACCACCACCGTATTGCCCTGCTCGACCAGCGCATGCAGCACTTCGAGCAATTTACGGACATCCTCGAAGTGAAGCCCCGTGGTCGGCTCATCGAGGATGTAGAGCGTGTTGCCGGTCGCGCGGCGCGACAATTCCTTGGCCAGCTTCACCCGCTGCGCCTCGCCGCCCGACAGGGTCGTCGCCTGCTGGCCGACCTTGACGTAACCCAGCCCTACCTCGACCAGCATCGCCATCTTGTCGCGGATCGGCGGCACCGCCTGGAAGAATTCGGCGGCATCCTCGACGGTCATGTCGAGCACATCGGCGATCGAGTGGCCCTTGAACTTCACCTCCAGCGTCTCGCGATTGTAGCGCGCGCCGTGGCAGACGTCACAGGTGACATAGACGTCGGGCAGGAAGTGCATCTCGATCTTGAGCACGCCGTCGCCCTGGCATGCCTCGCACCGGCCGCCCTTGACGTTGAAGCTGAACCGGCCGGGCTTGTAGCCGCGCGCCTGCGCCTCGGGCAGCCCCGCGAACCAGTCGCGAATCTGGGTGAAGGCGCCGGTATAGGTCGCCGGGTTCGATCGCGGGGTGCGGCCGATCGGCGACTGGTCGATGTCGATCACCTTGTCGAGATGTTCGAGCCCGCTGATCTTCTCATGCTTGCCCGCCAGGATGCGCGCGCCGTTCAGCGTGCGCGCGGCGGCGGCATAGAGCGTGTCGATGGTGAAGCTCGACTTGCCCGACCCCGATACGCCGGTGATGCAGGTGAAGGTGCCGAGCGGAATGCTCGCCGTCACGCCCTGGAGGTTGTTGGCGGTCGCCTTGTGCACGGTCAGCTTCTTGCCCGAGCCCTTGCGGCGCTTGGCGGGCACCGCGATCTCGCGCGTGCCGTTGAGGTAATCGGCGGTGACGCTGGTCTTGGACTTGAGCAACTGCTTGAGCGTGCCGTGCGCGACGATCTGGCCGCCATGCACGCCCGCGCCCGGCCCCATGTCGATGACATAATCGGCGGTGCGGATCGCATCCTCGTCATGCTCGACCACCAGCACGGTGTTGCCCAGATCGCGCAACCGCCGCAGCGTCGCGAGCAGCATGTCGTTGTCGCGCTGGTGAAGCCCGATCGACGGCTCGTCCAGCACGTACAGCACGCCCGACAGACCCGACCCGATCTGCGACGCGAGGCGAATCCGCTGGCTCTCGCCACCCGACAGCGTGCCGCTAGTCCGGTCGAGATTCAGGTAATCCAGCCCGACATTGTTCAGGAAGCCCAGCCGCTCGACAATTTCCTTCAGGATCGGCTGCGCGATGGCGCGCTGCTGGTCGGTCAGATGTTCGGGCAGACTGGTGAAAAACGCCAGCGCGTCCACCACCGACAGGCGAGTCGCGTAAGAGATGTCCTGCATCGCGACCTTGACCGCGCGCGCCTCGGGCTTCAGCCGCGCGCCGTGGCAGACTTCGCAGGGCTGCGACGACTGATAGTTGGACAGTTCCTCGCGCATCCACGCGCTCTCGGTCTGGAGCATCCGGCGGTTGAGGTTGCCGATCACACCCTCGAACGGCTTCTTGACGTCATAGGACTTCTTGCCGTCGATGAAGGTCAGCGTGACCGCCTTGCCCTTGGTGCCGTGCAGGATCACCTCCTGCACCTTGGGGTCGAGGTCCTTCCACGGCGTCTCCAGCGAAAAGCCGAACTCGCGCGCGAGGCTGCCCAGCACCTGCATATAATAGGGGCTGGGCGGATTGGACTTGGCCCAGGGCACGACCGCGCCCTTCTTGAACGACAGCTCGTGATTGGGGACGACCAGATCCTCGTCGAAGATCAGCTTCTCGCCCAAGCCGTCACAGGCCGGACACGCCCCCTGCGGCGCGTTGAACGAGAAGAGGCGCGGTTCGATCTCGGAAATGGTGAAGCCGGAAATCGGGCAGGCGAACTTCTCCGAAAACACGATCCGGCCATCGGGCGCATTGTCGCCCAGCACCGCCGACTTGGGCGTGTGCGGCTCGACCGGATCGGCGGGGTCGATATAGGCCAGACCATCGGCCAGCTTCAACGCGGTCTCGAAACTGTCGGCCAGGCGGGTGGCGATATCCTCGCGCACCACCAGGCGATCGACCACCACCTCGATGTCATGCTTGAACTTCTTGTCGAGCGCCGGGGCCTCGTCGATCTCGTAGAGCTGGCCGTCGATGCGGACGCGGGTGAAGCCCGCCTTCTGCCACTCGGCCATTTCCTTGCGATATTCGCCCTTGCGGCCGCGCACCACGGGCGCGAGCAGATAGAGGCGCGTGCCCTCGGGCAGCGTCATCACCCGGTCGACCATCTGGCTGACCGTCTGCGCCGCAATCGGCTCGCCGGTGGCGGGGCTGTAGGGGATGCCGACACGCGCCCAGAGCAGGCGCATATAGTCGTAGATCTCGGTGACCGTCGCCACGGTCGAGCGCGGATTGCGGCTGGTCGTCTTCTGCTCGATCGAGATGGCGGGCGACAGCCCCTCGATATGGTCGACGTCCGGCTTCTGCATCATCTCGAGGAACTGGCGCGCATAGGCCGACAGCGACTCGACATAGCGGCGCTGCCCCTCGGCATAGATGGTGTCGAACGCCAAGCTGGATTTGCCCGACCCCGACAGGCCGGTGATCACCGTCAGCGTGTCACGGGGAATGTCGATATCGACATCCTTGAGATTGTGCTCGCGCGCGCCGCGGACGGAAATCTTGGTCAGCATGAGGCAGGTTCTACTTCTGTTCCGGAGAGAAGGCCAGAGGCGAGATAGGAAGCGACAGGCCCCATTGCGAGGGGCGGTTTGGGACGGGCTTGCAGGAACGCCGGAGCTTCGCCCATGATCCCCTTGAAAAGCCGGGGGCTTGGCAATTCCCGCGCTTTGCATGATACACTGTCTCATTTCCGAGGGGGAGCGTTTCCATCTTGTCCAAGACCCTGCACCTGTCCGCCCTGTTGCTGCTGGCCGCCCAGACGACGCCCGCCCTGGCGCAAAAGGCCGAGAAGACCGAGACCAAGACCACCGAAACCAAGGACAACGACAGCAAGCGTCCTCCGCTCCCCGCCGACAGGACGATCACGCAAAGCGCGCGGATCGGCGGCCGGGTCGTCACCTACAAGGCGACCGTGGGCACGATCCCGGTGCGCGACGACAAGGGCAAGGAGATCGGGCAGGTCGTCTATACCGCCTATACCGTGCCCGGCGGCGATGTGCGGCGCCCGGTGACCTTCGCGTTCAACGGCGGGCCGGGCGCGTCGTCGGTCTATCTCAACATGGGCGCGGTGGGGCCCAAGCGCGTCCCCTTCGGCGCGCAGGGCGATGCGCCGTCCGACGCGCCGGTCACGACCGACAATCCGAACAGCTGGCTGGACTTTACCGACCTGGTCTTCATCGATCCGATCGGCACCGGCTTCAGCCGCAGCCTGGTGGACGAGGCGGAGACCAAGAAGGCCTTCTACGCCAACGACCCGGACATCAAATATCTATCCAAGGTCGTCTATGACTGGCTGGTCAAGGAAGGCCGGTTGCGCTCGCCCAAATATGTGATGGGCGAAAGCTATGGCGGCTATCGCGCGCCGCGCATCGCCTATGAGCTTCAGTCGCAGATCGGCGTCGGGGTCAACGGGCTGGTGATGGTGTCGCCCTATCTCGACCCCGCCTCGGGCGACGACGCCACCGCGCTGTCGCCGCTGCCCTGGATGATCGACCTGCCCTCTATGGCGGCGGCCCAGCTGGAGCGGCAGGGCAAGCTGACCCCCGAGGCAATGGCGGGCGTCGAGGCCTATGCACGCGGCGATTACCTGCGCGACCTGATGCGCGGGCGGTCGGACACCCAGGCGGTCGACCGGCTGGTCAGCCGCGTGACCGAACTGACCGGCCTCGACCCCGCGCTCGTCCGCCGGCTGGGCGGGCGGATCGATACGCGGACGTACTTGCGCGAGATTCACCGCAATGATTCGACGATCGGCAGCATCTACGACTCGAACGTCACCGCCTTCGACCCCTTCCCCTGGTCGTCGCAGCAGCGTTCCAACGACCCGCTGCTCGACTCGCTGATCGCGCCGACGACCAGCGCGATGGTCGATTTCGTGACGCGCGAAGTGGGCTGGAAGACCGATGCGCGCTACCATGCGCTGTCCTATGAGGTGAACAGCGCCTGGGATCGCGGCAAGCCCGACGACACGCCCGTCACCGACCTGCGCAAGGCGATCGCCAACGATCCCAAGATGAAGGTGATGATCGTCCATGGCTGGGACGACCTGTCCTGCCCCTATTTCGCGTCGCGGCTGATCGTCGACCAGATGCCGAGCTATGGCGTGGCGCAGCGGGTGCATCTGAACGTCTATCCGGGCGGGCATATGTTCTACAGCCGCACCGACAGCGGCGCGGCGTTCCGGCGCGATGCGATGGCGATGTACGGGGGATAAGTCTTGCATCCGATCTGGATGTTTAACCCCAAATCCCCACGACCGTTCGCGCTGAGCGAAGTCGAAGCGCACGCCCGGCGGGTCCCCGATTCCCTTGGCCTTCGACTTCGCTCAGGCTGAACGGAGCGAGGGATTGGGCGAAACCGGTTCCAACTTTGCTTTGCCCTTTTGAAATCCTCCCGATGATCCCCATCGGGAGGATTTCAACTTATGGCGAGCCCGGCGGCGATCGAGGCGTTCATCCGGCGCTGGCAGGCGTGCGAAGGCGGGGCGGAGCGCGCCAATTATGCGCTGTTCCTGACCGAGCTGTGCGCGATCCTCGGCGTCGCCCCGCCCGAGCCCGCCCACGCCACCAGCGCCCGCAACGACTATGTCTTCGAACGGGCGGTCGTCCTGCCCGGCGATGAGGACCGGCGCGGGCGGATCGACCTCTACAAGCGCGGCTGCTTCGTGCTGGAGGCCAAGCAGAGCCGCGAGGGCCTCGGCGCGAAATCGCTCGCCGCCGAAGGCCCGCTGCTCCCCGGCCTGCTCCCCGACGGGGCGGGCGCCGCGCCCCGGTCGCGGCAGTGGGACATATTGATGCGCCGCGCGCGCGAACAGGCCGAGCAATATGCCCGCGCGCTGCCGGTCGACCATGGCTGGCCGCCCTTCCTGATCGTGGTCGATGTCGGCCGGGTGATCGAGCTGTTCGCCGACTTTTCGGGCCAGGGGAAGCATTACAAGCAATTCCCCGACCGCGCCCGCTTCCGCATCGCGCTGGACGATCTGCGCCGCGAGGAGGTGCGCCAGCGGCTGGCGGCGATCTGGGACGCGCCGCATTCGCTCGACCCGACCCGCCATGCCGCCGCCGTCACCCGCGACGTGGCGACGCGGCTGGCCAGCATCTCCAGGCTGCTGGAGGAGCGCGGGCATGAGCCGGAGGGGGTGGCGCTGTTCCTGATGCGCTGCCTGTTCACCATGTTCGCCGAGCATAGCGGACTGCTGCCCGCCGGTGGTTTCGTCACCCTGTTGTCCGACGCGCGCGAGCGACCCGATGCCTTCGTGCCCTGGATCGAGGATCTGTGGCATTCGATGGACCGGGGCGGCGAGGCGAACGTACTGCGCTGCGCGGTGCGGCGGTTCAATGGCGGGCTGTTCCACACCGCCGACGCCCTGCCCCTCAACCGCGAGGAGATTGGCGAGCTGCTCGCCGCCGCCAGGCGCGACTGGCGCGATGTCGAGCCCGCCATCTTCGGCACGCTGCTCGAACAGGCGCTCGATCCGGCGCAGCGGCGGCGGCTGGGCGCGCATTACACGCCGCGCGCCTATGTCGAGCGGCTGGTGACCGCGACCGTCATCGCCCCCTTGCGCGACGACTGGGCGCAGGTGCTGAGCGCGATGGAGAATGAACGCGCCGACAATCCCCGCGCCGCCGTCCAGCGGGTGCGCGATTTCCACCGGCGGCTGGCGGCGATCCGCGTCCTGGACCCCGCCTGCGGCACCGGCAATTTCCTCTACGTCACGCTCGAGTTGATGAAGCGGCTGGAAGGCGAGGTGCTGGAGGTGCTGGCCGAGCTGTCGGGCGAGGAGATACTGCATCTGGATACCGAGACGGTGCACCCGCGCAATTTCCACGGGATCGAGGTCAACGCCCGCGCCGCCGCCATCGCGCAGCTGGTGCTGTGGCTGGGCTATATACGCTGGCAGTTGCGCAATGGCGGGCAGGTGTCCGACCCGGTGCTGGAGGATGTCCAGTCGATCGTCACCGCCGACGCGCTTCTCACCCCCACGGGCCAGCGGACACCCTGGCCGGAGGCGGAGTTCATCGTCGGCAACCCGCCCTTCATCGGCGGCAAGGACCTGCGCGGGCGCTTGCCCGAGGGCATGGCGGAGGCGCTGTGGCGCGCCTATCCCAAAATGCCGCGCGCCGCCGATTACGTCCTCTATTGGTGGGACCGCGCCGCGCAGGCGCTGGCGGCGCGGGATACGCCGCTGATCCGCTTCGGCTTCGTCACGACCAACTCGATCACCCAGACCTTCGGCCGCCGGGTCATCGCCCGCGCGCTGGAGGGTACGCCGCCGCTGTCGATCCTGCTGGCCATCCCCGACCATCCCTGGACCAAGGCGACGCCCGATGCCGCGATGGTGCGGATCGCGATGACGGTCATGGGGCGCGGCACAGTCGACGGCCGACGCCTGCGCATCGCCGGGGAGAGCGGGCTGGACAGCGACACGCCCGACATCCGCTTCGCCGAGACGATCGGGCGGATCAATGCGGACCTGTCGGTGGGGGCCGATGTGGGAAGCGCCAAGCCGCTTCTCGCCAATCAATGGCTGTGTTCTCGCGGCGTGTCGCTCCACGGCGCGGGCTTCATCGTGTCCCCGGCCGAGGCGGAGATGCTGGGGCTCGGCCGCCGCGAGGGGCTGGAGCGGCATATCCGCCCCTATTGCCACGGCCGCGACCTGACCGCGCGGACGCGCGGGGCCATGGTGATCGACCTGCTCGGCCTGTCCGAAGCCGAGGTGCGCCAGCGCTTCCCCGAGGTCTATGGCCATGTGCTGCGCACGGTACGAGTGGCCCGACAAGTCCAGTTCCGCAAATCGCCCACTGTCGATGCTACGGCCTATCTCGATCGATGGTGGATCATGGGAAAGCCACGATCCGAACTCCGATCGGCGCTCGACGGCCTCTCGCGCTATATCGCGACCGTCGAGACGGCCAAGCATCGCATCTTCCAGTTCCTGCCCGCCGACACCCTGCCCGACAATATGCTGGTCTGCGTCGCCACCGAGGATGCCTTCCATCTGGGCGTCCTGTCGTCTTCGGCGAGCCTGGCATGGACCTATGCCAATTGCGGGCTGATGGGCGTCGCCAAATTCGAGCAGGGCCATCGCTATACCAAGACGCAAGTCTTCGACCCCTTCCCCTTTCCCGATGCCAGCGACCCCGCCCGCCGGGTCATCGCCGACCTCGCCGAGGAACTCGACGCCACGCGCAAGCGCATCCTGGCCGAGACGCCCGACCTGACCCTGACCGGCCTGTACAATCTGCGTCACCGGCTGGTCGCAGGGGACAGGCTGACCGCCGGGGACGAAGCGCTTCGCCGCCGGGGATCGGTCGACCTGATCGCGCGGCTGCACGACCAGATCGATGCCGCCGTCATCGCCGCCTATGGCTGGCCCGCCGCGATCCCGGCGGCGGAGATGGTCGCGCGGCTGGTCGCGCTCAACGCGCAGCGCCGGGCGGACGAGCGCGCCGGCCATGTCCTGTGGCTGCGCCCCGACTTCCAGAGCCGCCGCGCGGGCGCGACCCCGCTCGGCCCGACCGAACGCGCGCTGCCGCTCGCCGAGCCTGCCGCGACCAAGCCCAGCTTTCCGCGCGACCTTGGCGGGCGGATCGCCAGCGTCTTCGCGCTGCTCGGCACCGACCGCCCCTTGTCCGCCGCCGCCATCGCCCGCCATTTCGCGCAAGGCCGCCAGGTCGAGCGCGCGGTCGTCGCCGCGCTCCAGGGCGCGGTGCGGCTGGGCTATGTCGCGCAGGGGCCGGAGGGCTATCGCCTGCGCCGGGTGGCATGAGCCGCCGATCCACGCTAGAGCCGCAACCGTATACGAAACGGAGCGAGTGACATGGCAGGGATGATCGGCGGATCGACGGCGGAGCGCGAACTGGCGGAGCTGTCGCCCTGGGCCAACCCCGCGCCGCCGATCGATGCCGCCGAACGCGCCCGCCGGATCGCGCGCGCGCGCACGCTGATGGCCGAGACGGGGGCCGATGCGCTGCTGATCGGCGCGGGGGCGTCCTTGCGCTATTTCACCGGCGTAGCCTGGGGCGCGACCGAGCGGCTGGTCGCTATGCTGCTTCCCGTCGCGGGCGATCCGATCTTCATCTGCCCCGGCTTCGAGCTGGGCTCGTTCGAGGCGAGCCTCGCCATCCCCGCCACCGACATCCGCCTTTGGGAAGAGGATGAAAGCCCCTCCGCGCTGGTCGCCGATGCGCTGGCGGCGATGGGGGCGAGGACGCTCGCCATCGATCCCGCCATGGCGTTCCTGTTCGTCGACCGGATCCGCGCCGCCGCGCCCGGTATTGCGCTGGTGAATGGCGCGCCGGTGGTCAACGGGTGTCGCCAGATCAAGTCGCCCGCCGAGATCGCGCTCATGCAGCAGGCGATGGACATGACGCTAAAGGTGCATCGCCGCGCCGCGCGCATCCTTCGCGAAGGCATTCGCGCGTCGGAGGTGATCCGCTTCATCGACGAAGCGCACCGCGCGCTGGGCGCATCGACCGGCAATTATTTCTGCGCGGTGCAGTTCGGCCGCTCGACCGCCTTTCCGCATGGCCTGCCGCAGGACGACGTGCTGCGCGACGGCGACGTGGTGCTGGTCGACACCGGCACGCTGATCGACGGCTATCATAGCGATATCACCCGCACCTATGCGTTCGGCGATGTCGGCGATGAGGTCCGCCGCATCTGGGATATCGAGAAGGCAGCGCAGGCCGCCGCCTTCGCCGCCGTCCAGCCGGGCGCGCCGTGCGAGGCGGTCGATCACGCCGCCCGCGCGGTGCTGGAGCGCGCGGGGCTGGGTCCCGACTATCGCCTGCCCGGCCTGCCGCACCGCACCGGGCACGGCATCGGCCTGTCGATCCACGAGCCCGCCTATCTGGTGCGCGGCGACCGGACGCCGCTGAGCCCCGGCATGTGCTTTTCCAACGAGCCGATGATCGTCGTGCCGGATCGCTTCGGCGTACGGCTGGAGGATCACTTCTACGTCACCGAGACGGGCGCCGCCTGGTTCACCGAGCCGCAGCCCGCGATCGACGATCTGGGGTGAGGCGCGAGCCCGGCTGAGGCCGGGATTGGTTCACGCGAAGGCGCGAAGACGCGAAGGATTTTGTTCGCGCGGAGACGCGGAGGCGCGGAGATGGTCGCCCGCGCGGCAGCGCTTTGGAATCAGCAACGGGTGGAGATTGGAGGGCCGCTGGCGCGGCGAGGCCCTCCACCTCTGCGTCTCCGCGCCTCCGCGCGAACCTCTTCTTCTTCGCGCCCTCGCGTCTTCGCGTGAAAATCGCCTCAGACGACGGTGAACCCGGCCCAGAACGGGTCCTCGCGATCGATCCAGATCGTGTTGAACCCGGTCGCGATCGCCGAGCCCTGGATCGACGGCACGATCGCCGCCTGCCCGCCGAGTTCGGTCGCTTCCTCGACCCGGCCGATGAAGCGGCTGCGGATATAGCTTTCGTGGACGAAGCGGTCGCCGACGCGCAAGCGCCCCTTGGCCGCCAGATGCGCCAACCGCGCCGAGGTGCCGGTGCCGCAAGGGGAACGGTCGATCGCGCGTTCGCCATAGAAGACCGCGTTGCGCCCATCGGCATCCTCGGCCGAGGGCTTGTCCGCCCAGAGCACATGGCTGACCCCCCGGATCGAGGGTTCGAGCGGATGAACCGGCTCGAACTTCTCGCGCACCAGTTCGCGGATCGTCCGGCTCAGCTCGACCAGCTTCGACGCGCCCAGATCGTCCAGCCCGGTATAGGCCCCCTGCGGCTCGACGATGGCGTAATAGTTGCCGCCATAGGCGACATCCAGCGTCAGCGGGCCAAAGCCCGGCACGTCGATTGCAATGCCCTCGGCCGCCAGATAGGCGGGGACGTTGCGGATGCGGACCGCCGTGACCTTGGCGCCTTCCTTCTCATATTCGATATGGATGGTGCCCGCCGGCACTTCGACCTTCAGCTTGCCCGGCTCGCGCGGGGTGATGAGGCCGTTTTCCAGGCCGAAGGTGATCATGCCGATCGTACCGTGGCCGCACATGGGCAGGCAGCCGCTGGTCTCGATGAACAGGATCGCCGCGTCGCTGTCGGGCTCGCACGGCGGATAGAGGAAGCCGCCCGACATCATGTCATGCCCGCGCGGCTCGAAGCACAGGCCGGTGCGGATCCAGTCGAAGCGCTCCAGAAAGTCCAGCCGCCGCTCGGCCATGCTGCTCCCGCGCAACAGCGGCGCACCGCCCGCGACCAGCCGGACCGGATTGCCAGCAGTATGGCCGTCGATACAGAAAAAGGTGTGGCGGATGGTCGGTGACGTCATCGGGATTCCCTTGCTAGGAAATCCGTATACGATATGACCCGACTTATGCCCAAGCCCGAAAATCACGCCGCCGCCCCGCAAGATCGCACCGCCCTGATCGTCGGGGGCGGCGTCATCGGCACCACCACCGCGCTGGCGCTGCAACGGGCCGGATGGGCGGTGACGCTGGTCGAGGCGGAGGAGACCCCGCGCGCCGCCTCCTGGGGCAATGCGGGCCATATCGCGACCGAGCAGGCCGAGCCGATCGCCTCGCCCGCGATGGTGCGCGGCTTTGCCAGACGGCTGTTCTTTCGCGGCGGCGCGCTGGCGCTTCCCCCGCGCGAGATCGCGACCTGGCTGCCCTTTGCGCTGCGGTTGCTGGGCGCGGCGCGGGCGGATCGCTATCGGCGGGCGCATGGCGCGCTTGCCGCTCTGCTGGCACAGGCCATGCCCGCCTGGCGGCGTCATGTCGCGGCGCTGGGCGCGCCCGAGCTGCTGCGCGAGGACGGTCATGTCCTGCTGTGGGAAACCCCCGAAAGCGCCGCGCGCGGGCTTGCCGGGTGGCAGGCGGCGGACACCGGCACCGCGCGCTTCCGCGCCTTGACCGAGGCGGAGTTGCAGGACTGGCGCACCCGCGTCCATGCCCCGCTCGCGGGCGGCATCCGCTTCGAGGGGAGCGGCCAGATCGCCGACCCGACCCATCTTGCTGAGGCCACCCTCGCCCGCTTCCTGGCGGACGGCGGCACACGCATCGTCGGACACGTGGCGGCGGTCGGCGACGGCGAGGCCCGGCTCGAGGACGGCCGCCGCCTGTCGGCGGCGCAGATCGTCGTGACGGCGGGCGTGGCGAGCACGGCGCTGCTCCGACCGTTCGGGCTCAAGGCCCCGATCATCGCCGAGCGCGGCTATCACCTCCAGACCGGCCCGGCGGTCGACTGGCCCGCCGACCTGCCCCCTGTGGTGTTCGAGGACCGCTCGATGATCGTCACCCGCTTCGCCGGGGGCCTGCGCGCCGCCAGCATCGTCGAGTTCGCCCGCGCCCAGGCCAAACCCGACCCCGCCAAGTGGAACCGCCTGCGCCGCCATATCGCCGCGCTGGGCCTGCCGATCGGCGAGGACGCCAAACTCTGGATGGGCGCGCGGCCGACATTGCCGGATTACTTGCCCGCGATCGGGCGGGTGCCGGGGACGACGGGCGTGTCCTATGCGTTCGGGCACAACCATCTGGGGCTGACGCTCGCGCCGATTACGGGCGAGTTGGTGGCGGCGATGCTGGATGGAAAGGCGTCACCCGTGCCTCTAGAACCGTTCGGATTGGCGCGGTTCGGGTAATCCGGAAACGACATGCACCGGCGCGAATGACGGAAATTGGTGGGAAGCCAACGTTGCCAAAGCTATCGTGCAGTTATGCCTTTCTCTCTCCTCAACGTCGACGGTCACGTCTCGCTAGAGTTCAACACATCCGACCTCGACGCGCTGCGGCTGTGCATCCAGGAGCTTTACGGAGAGGTGAGTGGCAAGACGGTCGGGATCGTGACAGTCGTGGCATTCGGAGGTGAAGACTTCACGTTTCAGAACGAATGGGACGATCCATGTCTGATCTCACATTCAGTCAACGGCAATGATCTATTGCGGACTATTCACGCCCAACTTTGCGCAGGGTGACGTCCGCAAGTGGGCGTTAGCGGACGACCTGCTCGATAGCATTTGCCCAATCATCCGGCGTTGCCGGGTCGTTGTGGATGATCGACAAAAGCTGGGCAATGTCATCAGATGACCGCAGGCCTCGCTCCCAGTAAGCCTCAAGATAAACGCACATCGCCCTGAAAGCGGTTTGTTCGTCCAACAGGCGCGGCTGGTGTTCAAGCGACATTACCGCACGATGACAGATCGCAAAGCCATGCTCAATGTCTGCAAGTGGGCGACATCCCCCATTCCGTGCGAAGAATCCCCAACCACGCCGCGAGCGTCTCCACCACGCCTCCCCCCTCGACATCCCGCCCCCATCCGCTATCGGTTAACCACAGCGCATCGGGGGAGCGGCGACCGGGTCCGTGCAGATCAAGCGGCTTCGCATTTCGGGTTTCAAGAGCTTCGTCGATCCGGCCGATCTGGTCATCGAACCGGGGCTGACCGGCGTTGTCGGGCCCAATGGCTGCGGCAAGTCGAACCTGCTCGAGGCGCTGCGCTGGACGATGGGGGAGAACAGCGCGCGGTCGATGCGCGGTGCGGGGATGGAAGACGTCATCTTCGCGGGCACCGCCAGCCGCCCGCCGCGCGACTTCGCCGAGGTCACGATCCTGGCCGAGCGCGAGGGCGAGGAGACCGAGATCGTCCGCCGGATCGAACGCGGCGCGGGCTCGGCATACCGGATCGACGGGCGCGACGTGCGCGCCAAGGACGTGGCGCTGCTGTTCGCCGATGCCGCCACCGGCGCCCATTCGCCCGCGCTCGTCAGCCAGAACCGGATCGGCGCGGTCATCGCCGCCAAGCCCGCCGAGCGCCGCGCGATGCTGGAGGAAGCCGCCGGGATCGCCGGGCTCCACGTCCGCCGCCGCGATGCGGAGGCCAAGCTGCGCGCGACCGAGGCCAATCTCACCCGGCTGGACGAGGCGATCGCCGACCAGGATGCCCGCATCGCGACCCTGCGGCGACAGGCCCGCGCGGCAGAGCGCTATCGCCTGATCTCCGACCAGATCCGCATGGCCGAGGCGCGGATGATCTTCGCCCGCTGGCGCGACGCCGCCGACGCCGCCGCGTCCGCCCGGATCGAGGCCGACGCCGCCGAACGCCGCGTGACCGAGACGACGCAGGCCGAACGGATCGCGGCCGAGGCGCAGGAGCAGGCGGTGGCGCTGGCCGCGCGGACCCGCGCCGCCGCGCTGGCGGCGCGCGATGCGTTGAGCGAGGCGGGCCATGCCCTGTCCCGCGCCCGCGACCAGCGTCACGGGCTGCAACGCCGGATCGAGGAACTGGCATCCTCGCGCACCCGTGTCGGCGAGGATCGCGCGCGCGAGGATGCGCTGGCGCATGACGCCGCCGCCGCCATCCAGCGGCTGACCGACGAGCGCGAGGATCTGGACGCGCGCATCGCCCATGCGACCCAGGCCATGCCCCGGCTCGACACGCTGCTGGCCGAGGCGGAGAGCAAGAATCGCGATGCCGAGGTGGCGCTGGCGCGGGCCCTGTCCGCCCAGGCCGCCGAAGCCGCCGAACGCCGCATCGCCGAGGCCGGGCTGACCTCCGCGCGCGCGCGCCACGAACGCGCCGAGCGCGAGGCGCGCGGAGTCGCCGCCGCGATCGAGGCGCTGCCCGACCTGGCCGGGCAGGAGGCGGTGCGCGATGCCGCCATCGCCGCCCAGGCCGCCGCGCGCACCGACGCCGACAAGGCGCGCGCCGCCTCGCAATGGGCCGAGGAGAGCGAGGCCATGGCCACCGCCGAACGCGATCCCGCCGAGGCGGCGCGCGCGCAGGCGATCGCCGCGCTCGCCGCGCTGGATGCCGAGATGACCGCGCTGACCCGCGCGACCGAGCGCAAGGGCGGCGACCGCCTGCTGGACGAGGTGCAGGCCGATCCGGGCTTCGAGCGCGCGCTGGCGGCGGCGCTGGGCGACGAGCTGGATACGCCTTTGGTCGACTGGCAGGGATCGCCCATCGCCGAGGACGATCCCCCCGCCCCGGTCGGCACGCTGCCGCTGGGCGCGCGGATCCAGGCGCCCGAGACGCTGGCGCGGCGGCTGTCGCAGATCTTCCTGGTCGAGGCGGATTCGGGCCAGCCGCTCCGCGTCGGCCAGCGGCTGGTCACGCGTGAGGGGCGGCTGCGGCGCTGGGACGGCTATGTGGGCGAGGGCGGCGGCGCGGCGGCGGCGGAGCGGATGGAACGCCGCAACCGGCTGGCGAAGCTGGAGGCGGAGCGTCCGGCGGCCGAAAGCGCGGTCGCCGCCGCCACCGCCGCGCGCGTCACGATCGACGAGCGGATCGCGCGTGCGCGGGGTGCCGCCGCCAGCGCCCGCACGCTGCTCGCCCAGGCCGAGGCCGCGCATCGCGAGGCGCAGCGCGCCGAGGACCGGGCGCAGGCGCAGATCGAACGCCTGTCCGGACAGCGCGCCGACCTCGCCATCCGGGCCGAGCGGATCGCCAACGAGATGGACGAGGCGGCGATCGAATGCGACCGCGCCGCCGCGGCGCTCGCCGCCCTGCCCGACGGCAGCGCGAGCGCGGCGGAGACGGCGCGGCTCCAGACCGAGACGCAGCTCGCCCGCTCGGCGGTGGCACTCGCGCGGTCGGAGCGGACCACGCTGGAACGCAGCCTGGCGCAGACCCGCGACCGGCTGGCCGCCGCCATTGCCGAGGCGCAGGGCTGGGAACAGCGCGCGGGTCAGGCGGCGGGGCGGATCGCCGAGATGGATGCCCGCGCCGCCACGCTGGACCGCGATACCGCCGCCATCGCCGATCGTCCGGCGCAGCTGGCCGAGGAGATCGCCACGCTTGCCGCCGCGCATGAGGCCGCCAAGGCGGAGGCGGAGCGGACCCAGGCGGAGGAGGCCGAAGCCGAACGCGCGCTGCGCGCGGCGGAGGCCGCGCATGCCGGGGCCAACGCCCTGCTGTCGGCGGCGCGGGAAGCGCGGGCGGGCGCGCTGGCGCGGGTCGAGAATCACGAATTGCGCCGGGTCGAGCTGGGCCGCGTCTCGGGCGAGCGCTTCGCCTGCCCGGCGCCGGTCCTGCCGGAGAAGCTGGGATTCGAGAGCGCGGGCGTCGGCTCGCCCCAGGCCGAAGGAGCCGCGCACGAGAAGCTATCCGCCGATCGCGAGCGGATCGGTCCGGTCAACCTCGTCGCCGAACAGGAACTGGCCGAACTCGAGGCCAGCGGCGCGGCGAGCGCGGCGGAGCGCGAGGATCTGGTCCAGGCGGTGGCGCGGCTGCGCGGTTCGATCGGGCTGCTCAACCGCGAGGGGCGGCAGCGACTGCTCGAGGCGTTCGAGGCGGTCAACGGGCATTTCCAGACGCTGTTCGCGACGCTGTTCGACGGCGGCTCGGCGCATCTGGCGCTGGTCGATTCGGACGATCCGCTGGAGGCGGGGCTGGAGATCATGGCGCAGCCGCCTGGCAAGCGGCTCCAGTCGCTGACCCTGTTGTCGGGGGGCGAGCAGGCGCTGACGGCGGTGGCGCTGATCTTCGGGCTGTTCCTGACCAACCCCGCGCCGATCTGCGTGCTGGACGAGGTCGACGCGCCGCTGGACGACGCCAATATCGACCGTTTCTGCGGGCTGCTCGACCGGATGACGCGCGAGACGGACACGCGCTATCTGATCGTCACGCACAATGCGGTGACGATGAGCCGGATGCACCGGCTGTTCGGCGTGACGATGATCGAACGCGGGGTCAGCCGGCTGGTGTCAGTGGATTTGCAGGCGGCGGAGACGTTGCTGGCGGCGGAGTGAGGCCGTCCTTGCAGTCCCTATAACGTCACCCCGGCGAAGGCCGGGGTCCAGTTGCTATGTGTCATCGAAGGCGCCGAGCATTGGCCTCCCCCGCATCGCGTGGCGCGCCACAGGCTTGGTGGAGCCTGGGCCCCGGCCTTCGCCGGGGTATTGCGGAGTTTCAAAACCCGTTCGAAGCCGCTCACGGCAGCAGGAACGTCCCCTCGATCACCGTCACGCATCCGCCGCCCAGCACCACCCGGTCGCCTTCCATCCGGCAGCGCAGCCGCCCGCCGCGTGCGCTCGCCTGCTCCGCCACAAAGGCATCGCGGCCCAGCTCCTGCGTCCAATAGGGCGTAATCACCGCATGCGCCGCGCCCGTCACGGGGTCTTCATCGATGGCGAAGGCCGGTACGAAGACGCGGCTGACCACATCCGCCTCACCCGCCCCGCCGCGCGCGGTCAGGATCACGACGTAGCGGCCCGCCGCCGCCAGCGCCGCGAAGTCGGGCGTACAGGCCCGTACCCGCGCCGCATCGTCGACCACGACCACCGCATAGCCCGCCGGATGGCGCAGCGTCGCGACCACGCCCCCGACGCCCAGCGCCTCGACCACGTCCGGCAACGCCTCCGGCGACGGCGTCCGCTCGGGCAGCGACAGGCTGTAGCCCAGCCCGTCGCGTGCCACCTCCAGCACCCCGGCATGGCGGGTCGCGAAGCGCACCCGCTCGCGCGTCGTATCGGAGGACAGCACGACATGCCCGCTCGCCAGCGTGGCGTGGCCGCACATCTCGACCTCATCGCCCGGCGTGAACCAGCGCAGCTCGAAATCCGCCGCCGCTCCGTCGGCCGCCACCAGAAAGGCGGTTTCGGACAGGTTGTTCTCCTGCGCGATCGCCAGCAGCGTGGCGTCGTCCAGCCACTCCGACAGCATCATCACCGCCGCCGGATTGCCGCCGAACGCCGCCTCGGCAAAGGCATCGACCTGGGTGAAGGGGATGCGCATCAATAGCCGATCCGCTTGCCGAACCAGTGCGGGGTCACGTCCGCCTCGACCAGCGGATTGTCGGTGTCGACATGGCCTTCGGGATCGAGATGGATCAGCACCTCGACCTTGGGGAAGGCCCGGCGCAGCGCGCGTTCGACCCCCTCGACAATATCATGCGCGGCGGCGACGGTCAGGTCGCGCGCCACCTCCATATGGAATTGCGCGAAGTCGTGGCTCCCGGAGCGGCGGGTGCGGAAGTCGTGAATGCCCTTCAGGCCCGGCTGGCGCGCGGCGACGTCCAGAAACGCGGCGCGCTGGTCGTCGGGCCATTCCTTGTCCATCAGCTGGTCGATCGCGGTCGAGGATGCCTGGAACGCGCCCCAGGCCAGCCACAGCGCGATGGCGATGCCGAAGATCGGGTCCGCGCCGTGCCAGCCGAAATACTGGTCCAGCACCATGGCGACAATCACCGATCCGTTGAGCAGCACGTCCGACTGGTAATGGACATTGTCCGCCAGGATCGCGACCGATCCGGTGCGACGGATGACGCTGCGCTGATAACCGAGCAGCACCACGGTCGCGGCGATTGCGATCATCGACACGCCGATGCCGAACTCGGCGTCGGAGGTGGGATTGTCCGCGCCCAGCGCCATCACCGCGCGCCACGCGATGCCCGCCGCCGAGGCGGTGATCAGCGCCACCTGGAACAGCGCCGCCAGCGCCTCCGCCTTGCCATGGCCGAAACGATGGTCATGGTCGGCCGGGGTCGCCGCCAGCCGGACGCCGTACAGCGTGACCAGGCTGGCCAGCAGGTCGAGCGCGGTGTCGGCCAGCGACCCCAGCATCGCGACCGACCCGGTCCGCCACGCGGCAAAGCCCTTCAGCGCCAGCAGGAACAGCGCCATCGCGACGCTGGCCAGCGCCGCCTTGGTCGCCAGCGGAATGACCTTCTTGCGTTCGTCCTGGGTCACGGGAACAGCAGCCCTTCGTCCCAGCCATTCTCAGGCGTGCGGGTGAAGACACGCCGTTCGTGCAGCCGGTGTTCGCGGTCGAGCCAGAATTCGATCCGCTCGGGGGCCACGCGGTATCCGCCCCAATGCGGCGGGCGGGGCACCTCGCCGTCCTCGAACCGGGCGCGCATTTCTTCGAACCGCGCCTCGAACGTCGCGCGGTCGGCAAGCGGCCGCGACTGGTCCGACGCCCAGGCGCCCAGCTGCGAGTCGCGGCCCCGGCTGGCGAAATAGGCATCCGATTCCGCATCGGAGACGCGGGCGACCATGCCCTCGATCCGGATCTGGCGGCGCAGCGACTTCCAGTGGAACAGCAGCGCGGCCCGGCTGCCCTCGCCCAGATCCTGCGCCTTGCGGCTCTCGCGATTGGTGTAGAACACGAATCCGCGGGCATCATGCCCCTTCAGCAGGACCATGCGGACCGAGGGCTGAAGGCGCGCATCGACCGTCGCCAGCGCCATCGCGTTGGAATCGTTGATTTCGCTCGCACGCGCTTCGGCAAACCACGCATCGAACAGGGCAAAGGGATCGTCAGCCATGCGCGCGTCCATACGCCTGTGGCCGACGAAAACCAATGTCGGGAACGGAAACGCCGGGTCCGTCATTGGTCCCGTTACGCAACGGAGAAATTCCCAATGCCCGCACGCGCTTACTGGCAGGGTCAGATCCGCCTCGCCCTCGTGTCGATCCCGGTCGAGCTGTATCCCGCGACCAAAAGCGGCGCGACCATCCAGTTCAAGCAGATCCACGAACCCAGTGGCAAGCCGATCCATTACGAAAAGGTCGTCAGCGATATCGGTCCGGTCGACACCGACGACATCGTGAAGGGCTATCAGGTCGCCAAGGGCGATTATGTCCTGCTCGACCAGGACGAGATCGACGCGGTCAAGCTGGAATCGAAGAAGACGCTGGAGCTGACCCGCTTCGTCGATGCGGGCGAGATCAACGTCCTTTATTACGAACGCCCCTATTTCGTCGTCCCCGCCGACGATCTGGCCGAGGAAGCGTTCATCGTCCTGCGCGAAGCGTTGAAGCGGACGGGCAAGGTCGGGCTCGGCCAGCTGGCGCTGCGGGGTCGCGAATATATCGTGTCGCTTCGGCCGTGCGGACGCGGGCTGATCCTGGAGACGTTGCGCTACGCCGACGAGGTGAACAAGGCGCAAGGGTTTTTCGGCGATATCGGCGATGCCAAGCCCGATGCCGAACTGCTCGAACTGGCCGAGGCGCTGATCGAGAAGAAATCCGGCCCCTTCGACCCCAAGCAGTTCCACGACCATTATGTCGAGGCGCTTCACCGCCTGATCGAACGCAAGCGCAAGGCCAAGGGCCGGAAGATCATCGAGGACGAGGATGACGCGCCCGCGCGTTCCGGCGGCCATGTCGCCGACCTGATGGCGGCGCTGAAGCAATCGATGGAGACCGGCGAGACGCGCAGCCGCCCGCGCAAGGCCCCGGCCAAGACGACGCGCAAGGCGCCCGCCAAGAAGCCCGCCCGCAAGGCCCCGGCGCGCAAACATGGCTGATCCGCTCGCCCGCTATAACGCCAAGCGCGACTTCACCCGCACCGCCGAGCCTGCCGGGACGCTGGAACCCGGCAGGGGCAACAGCTTCATCGTGCAGAAGCACGACGCGACGCGGCTCCACTGGGACTTCCGGCTGGAGGTGAACGGCGTGCTCAAGAGCTGGGCGGTGACGCGCGGGCCGAGCCTGGACCCGGACGAGAAGCGGCTGGCGGTCAGGACCGAGGACCATCCGCTATCCTATGCGACGTTCGAGGGGACGATCCCTTCGGGCGAATATGGCGGCGGCACGGTGATGCTGTGGGATCGCGGCACCTGGTCGCCGGTCGCGGGCAAGAGCGCCGCCGATCTGGAGGACGGGCACCTCCACTTCATCCTCGATGGCGAGCGGATGAAGGGCGAATGGCTGCTGGTCCGCATGAAGCCGCGCGGCCGGGAGAAGCGCGAGAACTGGCTGCTCCGCAAGGTCGCCGATGCGCAGGCCGGGGGCACCGACACGCTGACCGATCAGGCGCTGACCAGCGTGGCGACCGGGCGGACCATGGCGCAGATCGCCGAGGGAAAACCGGCCAAGGCAAAGCCCGCCGGAAAGGCGAAGGCCGCCCCGCGCCGGACGAAGGCGAAAATGGCCGCGCCGCCGGCGTTCCAGCCCCCGGCGCTGTGCACGCTGGTCGACCGGGTGCCCGCGGGCCAGGGCTGGCTGCACGAGATCAAATATGACGGCTATCGTGCGCTGATTGCGGTCGGCGGCGAGAAGGCGCAAGTGTTCACCCGCAACGGGCTGGACTGGAGCGACAAGTTCCCCGGCATCGTCGCGGCGGCGGCCGACCTGCCCGTCACCTCGGCTTTGATCGATGGCGAGATCGTCGCGTTCAAGGACGGGCGCCCCGATTTCTCGACGCTGAAGGACGCGATCGGCAGCGACAAACCGATGAGCCTGTTCGCCTTCGACCTGCTCTCGCTCGACGGCGAGGATCTGACCGAGCTGCCGCTGGTCCAGCGCAAGGAGCGGCTGCGCGCGATCGTCCCCGACGGCGACGAGACGATCCGGTTCGCCGAACATGTCACGGGCTCCGGCGAGGCGCTGTTCGACAGGCTCTGCGCCGAGGGGCTGGAGGGTGTCGTCTCCAAACGCGCCGACAGCCGCTATCCCGGCGGCCGGAGCCGCGACTGGCTGAAGGCCAAATGCCTGAGGCGGCAGGAATTCGTCATTGTCGGTTGGCTCCCCTCGGACAAGGCGCGGCGCGGGTTCAAGTCGCTGCTGCTGGGTGTGAACCGCGACGGCAAGCTGACCTATGTCGGCAAGGTCGGCACCGGCTTCACCGCAGCGCGGATGGACGAACTCCGCCGCCTGCTCGACGCCCGCGCCCGCCGGACCGCGACCGTCGAGGCGCCGCGCGCCATGGTGCGGGGGGCCAAATGGGTCCGCCCCGATCTGGTCGCCGAGATCGCCTTTACCGAGACGACGCCCGATGGCCTGCTCCGCCATCCCAGCTTCATCGGGCTGCGCGAGGACAAGCCCGCCGATCAGGTGGTCGAGGAACGCCCCGCCCCTACCCCCGCTTCCTCGTCGGGCGAAAGCGCGGTCACGATCACCCATCCCGACCGGGTGATCTTTCCCGACAGCGACCTGACCAAGGGCGATCTGGCAAATTATGTCGCGACCGTCGCGCCGCTGATGCTTCCCTGGGTCGCGCGGCGGCCGATCAGCCTGGTCCGCTGTCCGCAAGGCCGGGCACGGGCCTGTTTCTTCCAGAAGCATGACGCGGGCAGTTTCGGGCCGCAGGTCCATTCGGTGCCGATCCGCGAGAAGGACGGCGGCACCGAACCCTATCTCTATGTCGAGGATGCGGAGGGCCTGCGCGCCTGTATCCAGATGGGGTCGATCGAATTCCATGGCTGGGGCGCGGGCATCGCCGCGCTGGAACAGCCGGACCGGATGATCTTCGACCTCGACCCCGACCCCAGCGTGTCGTTCGACGAGGTGAAGCGCGCCGCCGTGCATATCCACGACCAGCTGGCCGAGCTGGGGCTGACGAGCTTCGCGATGCTGTCGGGGGGCAAGGGCGTGCATGTCGTCGTGCCGCTGACGCCCGATGCCGACTGGCCTGCCGTATCGGACTTTGCCGAGCGTTTCGCCAAGGCGCTGGCGCAAAGCGATCCGGGACGCTTCGTCGCGGTCATGACCAAGGCCAAGCGCAAGGGCCGCATCTTCATCGACTGGCTGCGCAACCAGCGCGGCGCGACGGCGGTCATGCCCTATTCGGCGCGGGCACGCGCCGGGGCGCCGGTGGCCGCCCCGGTGGCGTGGCGCGAGCTGGACGCGATCGACCGGGCGGCGCGCTGGACCATCCGCGACGCCGCCGAACTGGTCGCGCGCGCCGACGGCGCCGCCCTGCGCGGCTGGGGGGTCGCGGATCAAATCCTGCCCGATCTCTAATCGCCTGTTGCAACCTTGGGCGGATACGGCGATTTTCCCCGCCCGATGGACCCATCCGAGGACAGCCCCGCGCAGGCCGCCGCCTGGATCGCCACCTATCGCAGCATCGCGACGCCCTCGGACGTGCTGGCGGGATCGGCCGACCCGGCCTGGCCCGCGATGCTGGAGGAACTCGCCGCCGTCGCCAGCAACCTGGCCCATGCGCGCGAGCGGGTGCAGCGCCACGCCGCCGATATCGGCACGGGCTTCCGCATCATCGGCGAGACCGATGAGCGCCCCTGGCCCGTCTCGCCCGTGCCCCTGCTGATCGACACCGCCGAATGGGCGGGAATCGAGGCGGGCGTGGTCCAGCGCGCCGAACTGCTGGAGACGATCCTCGCCGATCTCTACGGTCCCGGCGATCTGGTGGCCGAGGGGCATATCCCCGCGGCGCTCGCGACCGGCAGCCCCTATTTCCTGCGGCCCATGGTCGGGGTGACGCCGCCGGGCGGGCATCATCTCAGCTTCGTCGCCTTCGACCTGGCGCGCGGGCCGGACGGCGAATGGCGGGTGCTGGCCGATCACCTGCGCAACCCGGCGGGCGCGGGCTATGCGCTGGAGAACCGGCTGGCGGTCAGCCGGACGCTCGGCGCGCTCCAGAACCGGCTGAACGTCCAGCGCCATGCGCCTTTCTTCGCCGCCTTCCGCGCCGGGCTGGCGGCGCAATGCCGTCGCGCCGATCCGCGCATCGGCCTGCTGACCCCCGGCCGTTTCAACCCCAGCTATCCCGAACAGGCGCATCTGGCGCGCTATCTGGGGCTGTTGCTGGTCGAGGGCGCCGACCTGGCCGCGATCGAGGGGCAGGTCTATGTCCGCACGGTCGGCGGGCTCAAGCGGATCGACGCGCTGTGGCGGCGGCTCGATCCCCGGCTGCTCGACCCGCTGGCGTTCGACAGCCATTCGCAGATCGGCGTGCCCGGCCTGATCGACGCCTATGCCGAGGGACAGGTGGTGCTGGCCAATGCGCCGGGCGCGGGCGTGCTGGAAAGCCCGGCTTTCTCCGCCTTCCTGCCCGCGCTGTCGCAGAAGCTGGCGGGCGCGCCGCTCAGGCTGCCCAATATCGCGACCTGGTGGTGCGGCGGTCCTGCTCAGGCCGAGCATGTCACCGCGCATCTCGACCGGCTGCTGATCGCCCCCGCCTTCGGCCCCCGGCCGCTCGGCCTGCCGGACGGCGCGCGGCCGGGCGCAGCCCTGTCGCCCGAGGAGCGCGCGACATTGCTCGCCGACATGGCCCGCCGCCCGCAGGATTATGTCGGGCAGGAGATGGTGCGGCTGTCGACCATGCCCGTCGTCATCGGCGACCAACTGGAGCCCCGCCCCTTCACCCTGCGGGTCTTCGCCGCGCGCGATGCCGAGGGGCGCTGGATCGTCCTGCCCGGCGGCTTCGGCCGGATCGGCGACCATCCGGAAGCGACCGCCGCGATGATCGGCGAAGGGCTGTGGTCCGCCGATGTCTGCGTCCATGGGCCGGACCCGGTGGCGCCGATGTCGCTGCTCGCCGCGCCCGATTCGCTGCATGTCCGGCGCAATCCGGGGACCTTGCCCAGCCGGGTCGCCGACAATTTCTACTGGCTGGGCCGGTATCTGGAACGTGGCGAGGCGCTGCTCGCCGCGATCCGGGTGATGCTTGGCAATTCGATCGACGTCGATGGCGGCGCGGCGCTCGACCCGCGCACCGTCGGACGGCTGGTCGGGCTGATCACCGGCGGGGGAGCCGCGCCGCATCCCGACAGCCTGCACCGCGCCGCCCTCACCCAGTTCGCCCGCACCGCGATGGAGGACGAGGCCTGGCATTCGGTCGCGCGGATCAACCGGCTGGCGCGCGGGATCAGCGAGGGGTCGCGCGATCGACTGTCCGCCGACATGGTGCGGTTGCTGGAGGCGCCCTTCCCCAGCCATGCCGGGATGCTCGACCGGGCGGGGTCGCTCCAGCGCCGCTATGCCGCCATCGCCGGGCTGTCGGCCGAGCACATGGTCCGCACCACCGCCTGGCGCTTCCACGATCTCGGCCGCCGGGTGGAGCGGGCGATGGCGGTGGCGCGTGCGACGCGGCTGTTCGGCATGGCGGGGGCGTCGGCGGACGATCTGTCGACGCTGCTCGACCTCGCCAACAGCCAGATCAGCTATCGCCAGCGTTATCCCACCGGGCTGGCGCGCGTCGCGGTGGTCGATCTGGTCGCGCTCGACCCCAACAACCCGCGCGCGCTCGCCTATCAGACCGCGCGCATCGCCAACTGCCTGTCGCGGCTGCCGGTCCTGTCCGACGACGACATGGCCGAGCCGCAACAGGCGCTGGCGGTCGCCATCCGCGCCGCCGTCGAGACCCAGGATGCGCGCACCCTGGACGCCGATACGCTGGGCGATGTCGAGCGGCGGCTGGGCCTGCTCTCCGAGGCGATCGCGCGCCGCTATTTCCTGCAGGGAGCCGAGCCCTTGCGGGCGGGCGGATTGACACTGGCATGATCTACGACATCCGCCACATCACGCGCTTCGATTACGGCGCGCAGGTCAAATATGCGCGGTGCAACTTGCGGCTGAAGCCGATCGACTGGCCGGGCCAGACGCTGGAGGCCTATGACCTGATCGTCGAGCCGGTCGGCCGCACCCGCACCGCGCGGGCCGAGGCGGGGCTGGCGCATGTCACCCGGCTGGTCGTCGACCGGCCGGTGCGCAGCCTGACGATCGAAAGCCGCGCGCATATGGTGGTCGACCGGCCGGTGCCGATGCCCTCGCCCGGCGACCCGACGCTGGCCGAAGTGTCCGCGCTCGCCCGGTCGAGCCGCGACCTGTCGGCGGCGGGCCCGGCCAATTACATCTTTCCCTCGGCGCTGATCCCGCTCGATCCCGCCATCGCCGAATGGTGCGCCCCCGACCTGTCGCCGGAGCGTGGCGCGCTGGAGGCCGGGTTCGCGCTGGCGGGCCGCATCCAGCGCGAATTCGCCTTCGACCCCGCCGCCACCCTGGTCGACACGCCCCCGGCCGAGGCGTTTCGCCAGCGGCGCGGCGTGTGCCAGGATTTCGCGCAGATCATGATTACGGGCCTGCGCGCCGCGGGAATTCCGGCGGCCTATGCTTCGGGCTATATCCGCACTTTGCCGCCGCCGGGCCAACCCCGGCTGGTGGGCGCGGATGCGACCCATGCCTGGGTGCTGATCTGGTGCGGGCCCGAACGCGGCTGGGTCGGGGTCGATCCGACCAACGGCATCTGGATGGCGGGCGACCATATCATCGTCGCGGTCGGCCGCGACTATGCCGAGATCGCGCCGGTCGATGGCGTGGTGCTGGGCTCGGGCGCCCAGAAGATGGACGTCAGCGTCGACGTCGCGCCGGTTGGGGAGATGGTGGCGGGGTAGCCCGCCTCCGACTCCCCAACCGGCGCTCGTGCGGAGCGAAGCGGAAGGGCGCGGCGTCAGACCGAATCCCTTGGCCTTCGACTTCGCTCAGGCTGAACGGGGGTTGGGGTTTCAGGGCGGATCGACATTCAGGACGGCTTCTTCTTCCCTCTCCCCTGGACAGGGGCGAGGGAAGAACAGGCATCGCTGAACGGGGGTTGGGGTTTTAGCCCTCTTCCGTCACCGCATTGGGATTGTCCTTGTCGGGGTCGGGATGGCCGCCCGTGCCGTGATAGGCCGCACCGCTCTGGCCGCCGTGGAAATCGCCCTCGCGCTCGGGCACGCCTTCGTAACCGCCGCCCTGGCTTTCGCCGCCATGCTTGCCGGGCGCGTCGGATACGCCGTCGGGGGCGCCCTTCTTGGCGTCGCCCATCTTGCCGTCTTTGCCGGTCGCCTGCATCGGCTGGGTCATGATCCGTCTCCTTCGATGCTGCAACGCATGGGAGACGGATTGCGCTCCGGTGCGGACTTCCCCACATAGATCGGTAATATACTGGCAACGGGGACAAGAGTGGCCGATCCATATCAGACGCTGGGCGTAAGCCGCACGGCCAGCGAAGCCGATATCAAGAAAGCCTATCGCAAGCTGGCGAAGGAACTGCATCCCGACCGGAACAAGGACAATCCCAAGGCGGCGGAAAAGTTCAGCCAGGTGACCAACGCCTATGACCTGCTGAACGACAAGGACAAGCGCGCTCGGTTCGACCGGGGCGAGATCGACGGCGACGGCAACCCCGCCGCGCCCTTCGGCTTCGGGGGCGGCGGCGCGGGACCGCGTCCCGGCGCGGGCGGCTTTCGCCAGCAGTTCGACTTTGGCGGCGAGGGTGCGGACATGTCCGACATCTTCGAGGGGATGTTCGGCGGCGCGCGGCGCGGCGGGTTCAGCGGCGGCTTTGGCGGTTTCGGCGGCGGCGGCCGTCGCGAGGCACCCAAGGGCAACACGATCACCTATGCGCTCAAGGTGCCCTTCATCGACGCCGCGACGCTCAGCCCGCAACGGGTGACGCTGGGCGACGGCAAGACGATCGACCTGAAGCTGCCCGCCGGGGTGGAGACGGGCACGCAGATGCGTCTGGCGGGCAAGGGCGAACCGGGCCCGGGCGGCGCGGGCGATGCGATCGTCGCGATCGAGGTCAGCCCCCACGCCTTCTTCATCCGCGACGGCGACGATGTCCGGCTCGACCTGCCCATCTCGCTGGGCGAGGCGGTGCTGGGCGGCAAGGTGAAGGTTCCCACCGTCGAGCGCCCCGTGATGCTGACCGTGCCGCCGGGCACCAGTTCGGGCAAGACATTGCGATTGAAGGGAAAAGGTTTCCACCGCAAGGATGGCGGACGCGGCGATCAGCTCATCACGCTGATCATCGACATACCGGCCGATGATGCAGCCTTGCAACGCTTCGCGGCCGAATGGAGCGACGACAGGAACCCGAGGGCCGCACTGGGCGTCTGATCGTTCCATGAACGACCCGAATGGCCTGACCCCCGAAGACCGCGCGCATCACAGGGGCAAGGCCCGAACCGGGCTGGACCGGCAACTCGCCAAGGTCCGGCCGGGTTCGTACGCGTTCGAGATCCTGAAGCGGACCTCGATCGGCGTCTTCAACGACGGGTTCATCCATGCGGGCAACCTGGCCTATCTGGCGTTGATGACGGTGTTCCCGTTCTTCATCACCACGGCCGCCCTCCTCTCGCTGTTCGGGCAGAGCAACGAGACGCAGCATGCGGTCGAGAGCTTCCTGCACGTCCTGCCCCCCGATGTCAGCGACCTGTTGCGCAAGCCGATCCGCGACGTGCTGGCGGCGCGGACGGGATCGCTGCTCTGGCTGGGCGGGCTGGTCGGGCTGTGGACGGTGGGCGGCTTTATCGAGACGATCCGCGACATTTTCCACCGGGCTTACGGCGTGAAGGCGACGGCGGCCTTCTGGCGGTCGCGGCTGTCCTCGACTTTGGTCATCATCGCCTCGGTCGTCATCGCGCTGCTCTCTTTCCTGGCGGCCGGTATCCTGACCGCCGCCGAGCAGTTCATCTATCGCCTCGTCCCCTTCGCGCAGAATGTCGCAGGCTGGGTCGGGCTGTCGCGGCTGATCCCCGGCGCGGTGATGTTCGGCGCGCTCTACATGCTGTTCTATTCGGTCACCCCTTCCAAATATCGCGAGAGCAACTGCCGCAAATGGCCCGGCGCGCTGTTCACTGCCGTCTGGTGGGTCAGCATGACCGCGCTGCTACCCTGGGCGCTGTCGCAACTGGGCGGGTACGACCTGACATATGGCAGCCTGGCGGGCGTCGTCGTGATGCTGCTGTTCTTCTATCTGATCGGCCTGGGGCTGGTTTTCGGCGCTCATTTGAACGCGGCACTGGCGGAACCGCCCGAACCGGCGCTAGAGAGGGCGATTGAAGACAGCGAACCGGCAGGAGCGGTAACGGCGTGAACGGATTGATGGCAGGCAAGCGGGGGCTCATCATGGGCCTGGCCAATGACAAGTCGCTGGCCTGGGGCATCGCCAAGCAGCTTTCGGAGGCGGGCGCAGAGCTCGCCTTTTCGTATCAGGGCGCGGCGATGGAAAAGCGGGTCCGCCCGCTGGCGGAACAGCTGGGCGTGGCGCGCCTGTTCGACTGCGACGTCTCCGAGATGGAGTCGCTCGACAAATTGTTCGAGGACCTGAAGGCGGAATGGCCGACGATCGACTTCGTCGTCCATGCCATCGGCTTTTCCGACAAGTCGCAGCTGCGCGGGCGCTATTACGACACCACGCTCGACAATTTCCTGATGACCATGAACATCTCGGCCTATTCGCTGGTCGCGGTCGCCCAGCGCGCGCGCACGATGATGCCCGAGGGCGGCTCGATCCTGACGCTGACCTATTATGGCGCGGAAAAGGTCATCCCGCATTACAACGTCATGGGCGTGGCCAAGGCGGCGCTGGAAACCAGCGTGAAGTATCTCGCGGTCGATCTGGGTCCGGAGAATATCCGCATCAACGCGATCTCGGCGGGCCCGATCCAGACGCTGGCGGCGCGTGGCATCGGCGACTTCAACTATATCCTCAAGTGGAACGAGCTAAACTCGCCGCTGCGTCGCACCGTGACGATCGAGGACGTGGGGGGCGCGGGCCTGTACATGCTGTCCGACCTGTCTTCCGGCGTGACGGGCGAGATCCACCATGTCGATGCCGGGTATAATGTCATCGGCATGAAGGCCGAGGACGCACCGGACATCGCGCTGGCGTAACCCCCAATCCTCCCCAAGCTCCGCTTGGGGAGGGGGACCATGCGAAGCATGGTGGAGGGGCATGGCGCGTCGAAAGACAGCCCCACCTCGCGGACGCTGACACCCCTCCGTCAGGCCTGCGGCCTGCCACCTCCCCTTCCAGGGGAGGAATAGCGGCCAACATTATCTATCGCGCCTTGTGGCCCGGCGACGCTAAAGACGAACCCATGTCCGAACAGCCCAACGCTGCCATCACCATCCGCCCTGCGCAGGGGCAGGACGTCGCCGCGCTCGACGCGCTGCTGGTCGCCAGCTTCCCCGCCCCCGCCGAAGCCGCGCTGGTCCGCGACCTGTGCGTCGAGGGCGACATGGTGCTGATGCTGGTCGCGATCGACGAGGCGACGGACGCGCTGGTCGGCGCGATCGCCTTCAGCCGCATGAGCGTCGAGATCGGCGGCAAGCCGATCAACGCGGTCGCGCTCGCCCCGATCGCCGTCGCGCGCGACTGGCGGCAACAGGGCGTCGGCGAGGCGCTGGTCGCCGCAGGGATCGAGCGGCTGGAGCAGGAGGGCGTCGTCCTCTGCTTCGCGCTGGGCGATCCCGCCTTTTACGGACGGTTCGGCTTTGCAGCGGACGTGGCGCGCGGTTTCGACAGCCCCTATGCGGGCGATTATTTCCTGGCGGTGCCGCTGCAAGGCGGACTGATCCCCTGCGGCGTGCGGGGCGCCGCCGCCCATGCCCCCGCCTTCGCCCGGCTTGGAGACGCAGCGTGAGTTTCAACAGTTTCGGCCGCCTGTTCCGCTTCACCACCTGGGGCGAGAGCCATGGCCCGGCGCTGGGCGCGGTGGTCGACGGGTGCCCGCCGGGGATCGCGCTGTCCGAGGAGGACATCCAGCCCTGGCTCGACAAGCGCCGTCCGGGCACCAGCCGCTTCACCACCCAGCGGCGCGAGCCCGATCAGGTCCGCATCCTGTCAGGCGTATTCGAGGGCAAGACCACCGGCACCCCGATCAGCCTGATGATCGAGAATGTCGACCAGCGGTCGAAGGACTATTCCAACGTCGCACTCGCCTATCGCCCCGGCCATGCCGATTATGCCTATGACGCGAAATACGGCTTTCGCGACTATCGCGGCGGCGGGCGCTCCTCGGCGCGCGAGACGGCGGCGCGGGTCGCGGCGGGCGCGGTCGCGCGGGCGGTGATCCCGCAGGTCCGCATCCGCGCCTGGGTCGAATCGATCGGCGGCGACCGGATCGACTATGACGCCTTTGACGATGCGCAGATCGACGCGAACCCGTTCTTCTGCCCCGATGCGGCGGCGGCGGAACGCTGGGAAGCGATCGTGGACGGCGCGCGCAAGTCGGGCTCCTCGGTCGGTGCGGTCGTCGCATGCGAGGCGACCGGGGTTCCCGCAGGTTGGGGCGCGCCGCTCTATGCCAAGCTGGACAGCGAACTCGCCTCGGCCTGCATGAGCATCAATGCGGTCAAGGGTTTCGAGATCGGCGACGGGTTCGCCGCCGCCGCGCTGACCGGTGAGCAGAATGCCGACCCGATGCGCAGCGGCAATGGCGGCCCGCGCTTCCTGGCCAATCACGCAGGCGGGATCGCGGGCGGGATCGCCACCGGCCAGCCGGTGACGATGCGCGTCGCGTTCAAGCCGACCAGCTCGATCCTGACCCCCGTCGACACCATCACCCGCACCGGCGAGGAAACGCAGATCGCGACCAAGGGCCGCCATGATCCCTGTGTGGGCATTCGCGGCGTTCCGGTTGTGGAGTCGATGGTCGCGCTGGTTTTAGCCGATCAGGCGTTGCTTCATCGCGGTCAGTGTGGTTAAATAGAGGAACGGACGTTCTCCTGCCTCGTTAACCATTGCGAGAATAAAGCAGGAGAGAATCAATGCGTTACATGCATATGATCGCAGCCGGTGCCCTTTTGATCCCCGCCGCCGGCATGGCGCAGGTCACGGGCGGCACGACCGGCACGATGTCGGGCCAGACGACCATGCCGGGCCAAGCGCCCGGACAGACCATGGGCCAGCCCGGCGACACGATGAGCACGACGCCGAGCACCACCACCCGCTCGACCACGCGCAGCAAGAGCCGCAGCCGCACGACCACGCCTGACAGCACGGTCAACACCCCCTCGACCATGCCCGACACCACGGGTTCGTCGACGACCACGGGCAGTGGCACGCTGGGCAGCGACCCGACCACCAGCGGCTCGGCAGGCAGCGGCACGACGGGCGGCACCACCACCCCGCCGGGCAGCAGCGGCGGCATGTAACCCCTTCGGGTTCGTCACTACGGAAAAGACCCGGTCGCGCGAGCGGCCGGGTCTTTTGTTTGGGTTCGGGGCGTGGCCTTCGACTTCGCTCAGGCTGAACGGATGTTGTGGAAGGTCTTGCCCTCCGCTCCGTTCCGCCTGAGCGAAGTCGAAGGCCAAGGGACTCCACCCCAAAAAAAGGCCCCAGCTCTCGCCGGGGCCTTCCAGATCAATCCGCAAACGGATCGCGCACCAGGATCGTGTCCTCCCGCTCGGGGCTGGTCGAAACCAGCGCCACCGGGCAGCGGATCAGTTCCTCGATCCGCCGGATATATTTGATCGCCTGCGCCGGGAGATCGGCCCAGCTGCGCGCCCCCGCGGTCGATTCCTGCCAGCCTTCCATCGTCTCATAGACGGGAACGACCTTGGCCTGGTCCGCCGCATGGGTCGGGTAGTAATCGAGCGTCTGGTCGCCCAGCTTGTAGCCGACGCAGATCTTCACCTCGTCGAACCCGTCGAGCACGTCGATCTTGGTCAGCGCGATGCCGGTGATGCCGCCGACCGCCGCCGACTGGCGCACCAGCACCGAGTCGAACCAGCCGCAACGCCGCTTGCGGCCCGTGACGGTGCCGAACTCATGCCCACGCTCGCCCAGACGCTGGCCGGTCTCGTCCTCCAGCTCGGTCGGGAACGGGCCCGATCCGACGCGGGTGGTATAGGCCTTGGCGATGCCCAGCACGAAGCCGACGCCCGACGGCCCCAGGCCTGAGCCGCCCGCCGCCGCACCGGCAATGGTGTTGGAGGAAGTGACGAAGGGATAGGTGCCATGGTCAATATCGAGCAGCACGCCCTGCGCGCCCTCGAACAGGATGCGCTTGCCGCCCGCTCGCGCCTCGTTGAGGTCGCGCCACACCGGCTTGGCGAAGGGCAGGACAAAGTCCGCAATCTCGCGCAGATCGGCCAGCAGCCGCTCGCGGTCGACCGGCGGCTCGCCGAACCCGGCGCGCAGCGCGTCGTGATGGGCGCAGAGGCGGTCGAGCTGCGGCCCCAGGTCATCCAGATGCGCCAGATCGCACACGCGGATCGCCCGGCGGCCGACCTTGTCCTCATAGGCCGGGCCGATGCCGCGCCGCGTGGTGCCGATCTTGCCCGCGCCGCTCGCATCCTCGCGCAGACCGTCCAGGTCGCGGTGGATGGGGAGGATCAGCGGGCAGTTGTCGGCGATGCGCAGCGTCTCGGGCGACGCATGTACGCCCTGCTCGGCCAGACGCGCGATCTCGTCACGCAGGTGCCACGGGTCGAGGACGACGCCGTTGCCGATGACGCTGGGGGTGCCGCGCACGATGCCCGAGGGAAGCAGCGACAGCTTGTAGACATTCTCGCCGACGACCAGCGTGTGACCGGCATTATGCCCGCCCTGGAAGCGGACGACCATGTCGGCGCGCTCGGCCAGCCAGTCGACGATCTTGCCCTTGCCTTCGTCGCCCCATTGCGCGCCGATGACTGCTACATTTGCCATGGATGCTATGCTCCGCCTGCCGGACGGACCCCATGCGCCCTTCGACAGGACTCGGCGCGAGGGGGGTTTCCAATGATGTGCGGGGCGCGCCTAGCGGGACGCGGCCCCCGATGTCAACCGGCGATGGCGCGCGGGGCGCCGCCGTCGAGAATATGGGTGCAAAGCTGCGCCTGCGGGGTGTCCCCCTCCTCCAGCGCCTGCACCGTCACCCAGCCCTGCGCGCGGAGCGAAGCCCCCGTCGCAGGCGCGGTGCCGAAGGGAAGGAACAGCCGCCGCCGCTCGGTCGGCGGGGCGGTGGCGACGATGGCGTCGGCATAGAGCGAGAAGCCGGTCGCCTTCTCCTCGGCGCCGTCCTCGTGGAAGATGGTATAGGTGCCGCCGCGCCCCACCTCGCGCGGGGGGCCCGCGACGAACAGCGAGAAGCCCAGCCAACTCTGGAATTCAAAGCCGTGCCGCTCGGTCGGGTCGAGCGTCATCGACACCCCCTCGCCCAGTGCGGCGGCGATCGCCTCCAGCGCGTCGAGACGGCTGGCCAGCTCGCCCTGGGTGTCGAAGGCGCGAAGACGCGCGATGGCGGTCGCAAACGGCCCGGCGGCCTCGACCAGCGGCAGATAGGCTGGCGCGATCGCCGCGACCCCGCCCGCATCCTTGGCATCCAGCCGATCGCGAAGCGCAGCCACCTGATCGCCCGCGACCGGCAACGGCCCGGCGGCGAGCAGGTCGACCAGATCGGGCAGGGTGAAGTCGATCGAGATACCCGTCGTCCCCGCCGCGACCAGCGCCTCGACCGCGACGCGCACCACCTCGGTCGCCGCCGCCGTCGAGTCGAGCCCGATCAGCTCCGCCCCGATCTGCCGCCACTCGCGCGCAGGCGCGAGTTCGGAGCCGCGCAGGCGGACGACGGTGCCCGCATAGGACAGGCGCACCGGGCGCGGGTGATGCCCCATGCGCGTGGCGGCGATCCGCGCCACCTGCGCGGTCAGGTCGGGCCGGATGGCGAGCGTGCGCTGCGACACCGGATCGACGAAGCGCACGGCGTCATGCAGCCCCCCCGCCTTCAGCCGCGAACCCAGCGCCTCGGCGAACTCGATCGACGGCGGATCGGCGCGCTCATAGCCATGCAGCCGCGCAGCCTCCAGCACCCGCGCCTCGACCGAGGCGGCGGCATCGGCATAGGGGGGAAGACGGTCGTGATAGCCTTCGGGAAGGAGCGCGGTCATCGAATAAGCCTGTTCATCAGCGTGTGCGCCACGCCGTCGGGGTTGGTCATGACTTCCGCGTTTTGGAAGCGGATCACCGCATATCCATGCTGCGCCAGCGTGGAGGTGCGATGGGCGTCGCGTGATTGGTCGCTATGCGTATCGCCGTCAACCTCTATGACCAGCTTGTGCGAGCGCGCGGCGAAGTCGGCGATATAGGGGCCGACCGGGACTTGGCGGGAGAATTTGATGCCGTGGAAGCGGCGGTCGCGGAGAATAAGCCAAAGGCGCTTTTCGGGTTCCGTCATTTCGCGACGCATAGCGCGGGCGCGATCCCGAAGGACGGGGTCGGTCTGCATGTGAATGGCTCCCCCTGTTTCGAGGAGCGTACCACTCCCTCTCCCCACTGGGGAGAGGGTCGGGGTGAGGGGTTGGGGCTTGGCGATCCATTTGCGGATCAGCCTAGTGCCGCCCCTCACCCAACCCTCTCCCCGGCGGGGAGAGGGCTTTATTGGCTTAGAACACCAGGCCCATCGCGGTCTTCACGCCCGGCAGCGCCTTGACCTTGGCGAGTAGGTCCGCGTCGACCGCCTCGTCGACCGAAAGCAGCAGCACCGCCTCGCCGCCCGCCGAACGACGGCCGAGGTGGAAGGTGCCGATATTGACGCCCGCCTCGCCCAGCGTGGTGCCCAGGCGGCCGATAAAGCCCGGCGCGTCCTCGTTGACGACGTACAGCATCGGCCCGGCCAGATCGGCCTCGACCTTGATGCCGAACAGCTCGACCAGGCGCGGGGCCTGATCGCCGAACAGCGTGCCCGCGACCGAGCGCTCGCCGTCCGCCGTCTTGACCGACACGCGCAGCAGCGTGTGGTAATCGCCCTCGCGCTCGGTCCGCACCTCGCGCACCTCGACACCACGGTCGCGGGCGAGCAGCGGCGCGTTGACCATGTTGACCGTGTCGGTCTGGTTGCGCAGGAACCCGGCCAGCACCGCGCTGACCATCGGCTTGGCGTTGAGGTCGGCCGCTGCGCCCTCGGTATGGACCGAGATGCGCGCAATCGCGCCCGTCGTCAGCTGGCCGACCAGCGCGCCCAGCTTTTCGGCGAGCGCCATGTACGGCTTCAGCTTGGGGGCTTCCTCGGCCGACAGGCTGGGCATGTTGAGCGCGTTGGTGACGCCGCCCGACACCAGGAAATCGGCCATCTGCTCAGCGACCTGGATCGCGACATTGACCTGCGCCTCGGTGGTCGACGCGCCCAGATGCGGGGTCGAGATGAAGTTCGGCGTGCCGAAGAGCGGGCTCTCCTTGGCGGGCTCCACCTTGAACACGTCGAGCGCCGCGCCCGCGATATGACCCGAGTCGAGCCCGGCCTTCAGCGCCTCCTCATCGACCAGGCCGCCACGCGCACAGTTGATGATCCGAACGCCCTTCTTGGTCTTGGCGAGATTCTCGGCCGACAGGATGTTGCGGGTCTGGTCGGTCAGCGGCGTGTGCAGCGTGATGAAGTCGGCGCGGGCGAGCAGCTCGTCCAGCGTCACCTTCTCGACGCCCATTTCCAGCGCGCGCTCGGGCGTCAGGAACGGGTCGAAGGCGACGACCTTCATCCGCAGGCCCAGCGCGCGGTCGGCGACGATCGAGCCGATATTGCCCGCGCCGATCAGGCCCAGCGTCTTGGACGTGAGTTCGACGCCCATGAAGCGGTTCTTCTCCCACTTGCCGGCCTGGGTCGAGGCATCGGCCTCGGGCAGCTGGCGGGCGAGCGCGAACATCAGCGCGATGGCGTGCTCGGCGGTGGTGATCGAGTTGCCGAACGGCGTGTTCATCACCACCACGCCCTTGGCGCTGGCGGCAGGGATGTCGACGTTATCGACGCCGATCCCGGCGCGGCCGACGACCTTCAAATTGGTCGCGTGCTCCAGGATCTCCTTGGTCACCTTGGTCGAGCTGCGGATCGCGAGGCCGTCATATTCGCCGATGATCGCCTTCAGCTCTTCCGGCGTCTTGCCGGTGATCTCGTCCACCTCGACCCCGCGCTCGCGGAAGATCTGGGCGGCCTTGGGGTCCATTTTGTCGCTGATGAGAACTTTGGGCATGGGGATTGCTCCGGAAATAGGGGAATAGCTCCCTCTCCCCGCTGGGGAGAGGGTCGGGGTGAGGGGTTGGGGCCTGGCGATCCATTTGCGGATCGGCCTAGTGCCGCCCCTCACCCAACCCTCTCCCCGGCGGGGAGAGGGCTTTAGAAGGTCAGGCCTTGGCGGTCGCGTAGGCCCAGTCGAGCCAGGGGCCGAGCGCCTCGATATCGGCGGTCTCGACCGTGGCGCCGCACCAGATGCGCAGGCCCGCGGGCGCGTCGCGGTAACCCGCGACGTCATAGGCGGCCCCTTCGGCCTCCAGCAGCGAGGCCATCTTCTTGATGACCGCCTCGTCCGCGCCCTCGACCGTCAGGCAGACGCTGGTGGTCGAGCGGATCGCCGGATCGACCGCGAGATGGCCCAGCCAGTCGCGCTCTTCCACGATCTTGTTCAACGCCGCCGCATTGGCGTCCGACCGCTTGACCAGCGCCTCCGCGCCGCCCAGCGCCTTGCCCCATTCGAGCGCGAAGATCGCGTCCTCGACGGCGAGCATCGAGGGGGTGTTGATCGTCTCGCCCTTGAAGACGCCTTCGGCCAGCTTGCCCTTCGACACGAGGCGGAACACCTTGGGCAGCGGCCAGGCGGGGGTGTAGCTTTCGAGGCGCTCGACCGCGCGGGGGCCCAGGATCAGGACGCCGTGCGCGCCCTCGCCGCCCAGCACCTTCTGCCACGAGAAGGTCGCGACATCGATCTTGTCCCAGGGCAGGTCATAGGCGAACACCGCGCTGGTCGCATCCGCGAAGGACAGGCCCTCGCGGTCGTCGGCGATCCAGTCGCCGTTCGGCACACGCACGCCCGAGGTGGTGCCGTTCCAGGTGAAGAGCACGTCGTTCGACCAGTCGACCGCGTTCAGATCGGCGATCTGGCCGTAATCGGCGCGCAGGACGGTGGGATCGAGCTTCAACTGCTTGACCGCGTCGGTCACCCAGCCCTCGCCGAAGCTTTCCCAAGCCAGGGTGGTGACGGGACGCGCGCCGAGCATGGTCCACATCGCCATCTCGAACGCGCCGGTGTCGGAGCCGGGGACGATGCCGATGCGGTGGGTGTCGGGGAGCTTGAGCAGCTCGCGCATCAGGTCGATGCAATATTGCAGTCGCTGCTTGCCGATCTTCGAGCGATGCGAACGGCCGAGGCTGTCCGTCGCGAGCTTGGCGGCTTCCCAACCGGGAGGCTTGGCGCAGGGACCGCTGGAGAAATAAGGGCGCGCCGGTTTGGTGGCGGGCTTCGCGGGCGCAAGAGTGGCGTCGGCGGCAATCGTATCAGTCATTTAAGACTCTCCTCACAGAGAGCACGCGCGGCGTTGGGACCGCGTGGCCCGTCGACGGCCCTAGCGATGTCGATCGAAGATGACAACCACAATCGCGACGGCGCAATTTTGCGTCGATCGGGCCCCTCGCCAAGAATGTCGAAACGGTTGCAGCGACAGAGGTCGTCAGGCGCCCCACGCTACCGCCACCGTGCTGGACGGCGAGCCCGGCGATGGGCCGGAGCATGCCGCAACCCCGCCTCCGCACGCCGGATCGGGGCTGACAAAAGCGCAGCGGCAGCGGACAAGGGGATACATGGTTCGCGTTCCCCTATCCCTCGCCCTCCCGATTCTCGGGGCCGTTCTGCTTGCGGGATGCGGCCGTCCCGACCGGCCCTCGCAACCGGCCGCGCGGCCCGAGCCCTATCGCCCACCAGCCCGTGAAACCGCGCAGTGCGAGGCCGATCTGCGGCGCGAGGGCGTGGCCTATCGCCGCCTGCCCGACAAGGAATTGGGGCCGGGCTGCGGCCTGTACGGCGCGGTGCAACTGACCGATATCGGCGTGCCCGTGACCGGCGTCACCGCGATGCGGTGCGGCAATGCCCGCGCCTTTGCCGGATGGGTGCGCAATGCCGTGGCCCCCGCCGCCTGGCAGATATTGGGATCGCAACTGGTCAAGGTCGAGGGGATGGGCAGCTATGCCTGTCGCAACATCGTCGGCACCACGCGGATGGGGGATCGCCGATCGGGCCATGCGCTGGCCAATGCGGTCGATGTCGGCGGCTTCGTGCTGAAGGACGGGCGGCGGATCACCCTGTTGAACGACTGGTATTCCAGCGATCCGCAAATCCGCCAGTTCTGGACGACGATTCGCGCGTCCGCCTGTCGGCGCTTCGGCACGGTGCTCAGCCCCGACTATAATGCCGCGCACCGCAATCACCTGCATCTGGAAGACGATAACGCCCGTTTTTGCCGGTAGCATCGGCCCCGGCGATCCCCTACATCATCCGAAATGACCGATAAGACCCAAGTACCGAACCGCGTCTTCCCCAATGCCAGCCAGGACGCCGAAAGCGCCAAGACGATCGTCTCGACGCCGCAGACCGAAAGCCCGGCCTATACGCTGGCCTTTCAGGACATGGACTTCCTGCTGCGCGAAGACCTTCGCCCCGTCCGTTTCCAGCTGGAATTGCTGAAGGCGCAGCTGCTGCTCGAAGAGGCCAAGATCGCCTCGACCTTCGTCTTCTACGGCTCGGCGCGCATCCCCGAGCCCGCCAAGGCGCAGGCGATGCTCGAGCTGGCGCATGACGACAAGTCGCGCAAGATCGCCGAGAATCTCGTCGCCAAGAGCAAATATTACGACATCGCGCGCGAACTGGCGCAGATCACCAGCCGCCTGCCGCGCGACGATCGCGGCATGCGGCAGTTCGTCGTCTGCTCGGGCGGCGGCCCGTCGATCATGGAGGCGGCCAATCGCGGCGCGCATGACGTCGGTGCCGAGTCGGTGGGCCTGAACATCGTCCTGCCGCACGAGCAGGCGCCCAACCCCTATGTCACGCCGTCGCTGAGCCTGCAGTTCCACTATTTCGCGCTGCGCAAGATGCACTTCCTGCTCCATGCGCGCGCGCTGGCGGCCTTCCCCGGCGGGTTCGGGACGTTCGACGAGTTGTTCGAGCTGCTGACCCTGATCCAGACCGGCAAGATCCAGCCCATTCCCGTGCTGCTGTTCGGCCGGGCCTTTTGGGAGCGCGTCGTCAATTTCGAGGCGCTGGTCGAGGAGGGCGTGGTATCCGAGCGCGACCTGGGCATCTTCACCTATGTCGAAACCGCCGAGGAAGCCTGGGACGTGGTGCGCAACTTCTATGAGGAGCGCGCCCGCAAGGAAGCCGAGCGAGGCTGAACCCCGGCAACCCGACAAAAGCGCTTCCCAAAGCCCGTCTTCGCAAGAAGGCGGGCTTTGTCGTTGGCGACGCGAATCGATTGTCTTCGCCCACGGCGTCGCGCATGATCGCGGCACCTCTCGGGATGATCGTCGATGCTTGCGCTGGCCTTTTTCGCTTTCGTCGCTGCGGATCATTGCCGGGTCGAGAATGCCCGCTACGTGCTGCGCCATCAGCCGAGCGTGACCGCCACGTTCCGCCCGGTCGACAGCGGCCCGGAATGGCCCGCCGGGGTCGCCATGGCCATTCGCTTCGGCGATAGCGGGCGGCGCCTCTGGTGGCTGCCCTGGAACGGCGGCACCGACGGCCGCCAGCATCTGGCCTCCACCACCGACGTGACCCGGCCCGGCTGGCACCCGCCCTCCCCCGATGGCGGGCCGCGGCCGCTGGGCGACATGGCCTATGTCGGAACGACCGCCGCCTATGATGTCATCGGATCGGTGCCACGGCGCGGCGGACCGGCACCCGCGCACATCCTGCTCCCCGGTCTGCGCGACGCGGCGTGGCATGGCGACACGGGCCAGCGCGATCGGGCGGCCACGCAATTCTTCGATCTGGTCGGGTGCGCGCCCGCCACCCGCTCGGGCAGCCGCTGAGCCCATTCGGGCCGTTCTCACCCGCCGATCATCAGCCCCCGCTCATGACCGAGCCGGGCGGCGAAAAACGCCGCCCGCGCATCAGCGAGTCGTCGGAATCATCCGGGCGATCGCGCAGCCAAACACGACCGAACCCACTATCCAGCTCACACCGATTTCAATGGCCAGTGCCATGACACCCCCCCCGTCTCTCTATGACCATCCCTATATCGAGATAAACACTATCGCGCCAACGAACTTGTTCGCAGTCGGTGATCGGAGGCGTGATGGAAGGCCGCCGCGTCCATCCTTCGGATAGGCCGCCGCCCCCAAAGAAAAAGGGCCGGACGTTTCCGTCCGACCCCAATTCCAACAGGCTGGCTGTTATGCCGCCTTCGAGCGCGCGGCGCGCTTGCGCTCGTTGGGATCCAGGAAGCGCTTGCGCAGACGGATCGACTTCGGGGTCACTTCGACCATCTCGTCGTCGTCGATGTAAGCGATCGCCTGTTCCAGCGTCATCTTCTTCGGCGGGGTCAGGCGGATGGCGTCATCCTTGCCGCCCGACGCGCGGAAGTTGGTCAGCTGCTTCGCCTTCATCGGGTTGACCTCAAGGTCATCCGTCTTGGCGTTCTCGCCGATGATCATGCCTTCGTACAGCGCCTCGCCGTGCCCGACGAACAGGATGCCGCGCTCTTCGAGCGGACCCAGGGCATAGCCCTGCGCTTCGCCCGCGCCGTTCGAGATCAGGACGCCGTTCTTGCGGCCCTCGATCTTGCCCTTGTGGGGGCCATACTTCTCGAACAGGCGGTTCATGATGCCGGTGCCGCGCGTGTCCGACAGGAACTCGCCGTGATAGCCGATCATGCCGCGCGACGGAGCGGAGAAGGTGATGCGGGTCTTGCCGCCGCCCGAGGGACGCATGTCGGTCATCTCGGCCTTGCGCAGGTTCATCTTCTCGACGACCGTGCCCGAATATTCCTCGTCCACGTCGATGATGACGGTTTCGTACGGCTCGGTCTTCTTGCCGTCCTCGTCTTCGCCGAACAGCACGCGCGGGCGGCTGATGCCCAGCTCGAAGCCTTCGCGGCGCATCGTCTCGATCAGAACGCCGAGCTGGAGTTCGCCGCGACCGGCAACCTCGAAGCTGTCGCGGTCGTCGCTCTCGGTGACCTTCACCGCGACGTTCGATTCCGCTTCGCGCATCAGGCGGTCGCGGATCATGCGGCTGGTGACCTTGGTGCCCTCACGGCCCGCCATCGGCGAGTCGTTCACCGCGAAACGCATCGACAGCGTCGGCGGATCGATCGGCTGCGCCTGAAGCGGCTCGGAGACGCTGGTGTCCGCGATGGTGTTCGCCACGGTGGCGACGGCAAGCCCTGCCAGCGAGATGATGTCGCCCGCCTTGGCTTCCTCGACCGGCACGCGGTCCAGGCCGCGGAACGACAGGATCTTCGACGCGCGGCCGGTTTCGATCACATTGCCCTCGGCGTCGAGGGCGTGGATCGCCTGGTTCAGCTTGACCGTGCCCGAGTTGACGCGACCGGTCAGGATGCGACCGAGGAAGTTGTCGCGGTCGAGCAAAGTCACCAGGAAGGTGAAGGGCACGTCCTCGACCTCGACCTTCGGGGCCGGGACGTGGTTCACGATCGTCTCGAACATCGGGATCAGCGTGCCTTCGCGCGCGTCCATGTCGGTCGAGGCATAGCCGTTGCGGCCCGAGGCGTAGAGGACCGGGAAGTCCAGCTGCTCGTCATTCGCGTCGAGCGAGACGAACAGGTCGAACACTTCGTCCAGCACTTCCTGGATACGCGCATCGGCGCGGTCGACCTTGTTGACGACGACGATCGGCTTCAGGCCGAGCGCCAGCGCCTTGCCGGTCACGAACTTCGTCTGCGGCATCGCGCCTTCCGACGAATCGACCAGCAGGACGACGCCGTCGACCATCGACAGGATGCGCTCCACCTCGCCGCCGAAGTCGGCGTGGCCGGGGGTGTCGACGATGTTTATGCGGATCGACTCGTCGCTGCCCGGGGGAGTCCAGTCGACCGAGGTCGGCTTGGCGAGAATGGTGATCCCGCGCTCCTTTTCCAGGTCGTTGGAGTCCATCGCGCGCTCTTCCACGCGCTGGTTGTCACGGAAGGTGCCCGACTGGCGGAACAGCTGATCGACCAGGGTCGTCTTGCCATGGTCGACGTGCGCGATGATCGCCACGTTGCGGAGGCTCATGCAGGTTTCTCTTGTTCGGAGGGTATGTCGCCGCGCGCCATAGCCGAAAGCTGCGCAAAGCGAAAGGGCAGCGCGGATTTTGCGGCGCACAAAGGCGGGAATGGCTGAAACGAGCGGGAAAGCGACATGTTCCTCCCCGCTCGTGGGGAGGATTACTTGGCGCGCGGCAGGACCTCCAGCGTCCAGTCGGTGTCGGGCCGCAGATATTTCGCCGCCACCGCCTGGATGTCGGCGGGTCCGATCGAGACGAAATCCTGCGCCAGCCGCTGGGTCGCCTCGATCCGGCGGGGGTCGTAGGAGGCGCCCGCCAGCCGCTGCATCCAGAACTGGTTGCCCGACGACATCCGCATCAGCCGTTGCGCCATGGGGCGCTTGATCCGCTGCAACTCGTCGGCATCGATCGGGTGCGCGGCAAGGTCGGCGGCGATGGCGCGCGCGGTCGACAGGAAGAAGTCGACCTTGTCGGGGGCGACCATGCCGATCGCGATCATCCGCCCGCCGCCGGGCAGGCCGAGCGGCCACTGGCTGCCGACCTGCGGGCTGTAGCTGGCCCCGGCCTGCGAACGGAGCCGGTCGAACAGCCGGTCCGAAAAGACCTGCGCCAGCACGTCCAGCCGGTTGCGGATCCGGTCGTCCCCCGCCCCGCCGCCGGTCGGCCAGGCGATCACCGCCGCCGCCTGGTCGGCCGGGCCGCCATGGGTGCGCACGACCGGCGTGGCGACATGCGCGGGGAAGCGGACCAAGGGAGCAGGCGACGCATCGACCTTGCGCGCGGGGATCGCGCCCAGGCTCTCGGCCACCGCCTTGATCGCCTCGTCCGCCTTCACATCGCCGAACACCGACACCTCGATCGGGCCCGAGGCGAGCAAGGGCGCCCACAGCGCCTTGAACGACGCGGGGGTGACCGCCGCCACCGCCTCGCGCGGCGGGGTGCCCCAGCGCGGATCGCCATCGCGCAGCAACCGCTCCAGATCGCGGCCCAGCACGCTGTCGGGCGAGGCGTCGAGCCCGTCATACCCCGCCAGCATCGCCGCCTTGGCCCGGTTGACCGGCGCGGCGTCCCAGCGCGGCGCGATCAGCTTGGCCGCCATCAGCTTCAGATTGTCGGCATAGTCGTCGGGCGAACTCAGCGCGTTGAAGGCAAAGGCATCGTCCTCGATCCCGAAGTCCATCCCCATGCGCCGCCCGGCGGTCAGCCGGTCGAGATCGCCCTGGTCGAACTTACCGATCCCGCCCGCCACCAGCGCCAGATCGGCCGCCCAGGCCGGGCTCTCGCGGTTGGCGGGCAGCGCGTCATAGCCACGCCCGAACCGGACGCGCAGATAGATGCGCGCCGTCTCGCCGTCATTCGCGAACAGCAACAGCCGCACGCCATTGGCGAAGGTGACCTTTTCCAGCCCCAGCGCATCGATCTTCTCGCGCGCCACGACCTTGCCCGGCGCGCCCAGCCTGGGCAGCTGGGCGAAGCTGATCGTGCCCTGTCGGCGGCGCTGTTCGGCAAGCGGGCGGACATCGGCCTTCAGCGCGGCGGTCAGTCGGGCGACCGCATCGGCTTGCGCGGTGCGGGTGTTGACCAGCGCGCGCGTTGCGGTCCCCTGGAAGATCCGGCGCGTCGACGCCAGCACCGTCTCGGGCGTGAACATCCGCGCCGCCACCGCCTGCTTCAAGATCTGATAGCTGCTCTCCGGCGCGGTCACGGTTTCGCGAATGTCGAGCGCGCCGACCATGTCGTCGGCCTGCTTGGCCCCCGCCTCGACCCGCGCGGTCTCCACCTCGGTGCGCAGGATGGCGTCGTAATCGGCAAGCTCGCGGTCGATCTCGGCCTGGGTGGGCGCGGTCGCCATCGCATCGGCGATGACCGCGCGCACGTCCTTGAGCGCGGCCTCCCAATCCTCGCCGAGCGGCACGACGTTCACCGTCGTCATATTGGCCGAGCGGGACACATCGTCGAGCGCGACGCTGGCCTGCAGGAAGCTGCCCCCCGCCCGCGCCCGGTTTTCCAGTCGGCGGCTGATCAGGCGCGCGGCGACCATGTCGACCATCCGCTTCTGGTTGAAGATCGCGGTGTCGTCGCGATACTGCCAGGGGCGCAGCACCCCCATCGCCACGGTCGGCGGCAGGGCGGGTTCGACCAGCGCACCCGCCATCGGCGCATCGGCCCGGGGGCTGCCGAAATCGGGATCGGGCGGATTGGCGCCGACGCCCTGCCAGCCGCCGAAATTCCTGGTGACCAGCTGCGCCAGGACGAGCGGGTCCATATCGCCCGAGATGACGACCACCGCGCGCTCGGGCCGATACCAGCGGTCGTGGAACGCCCGCACGCTCTCCGGCGTCGCCGCCTCCAGCGTGGCGAGCTGCCCGATCGGCGACCGCTCGGCGAGCGGCTGGCCAGCGAAGAAGGTCTCGCGCAGCTTGTCCGAATAGCGGACCTGCGGCCCCGGCTGCTCGCGGCGCTCGGCCAGCACCACCGGCCGCTCGGCATTCAGCGATTGGGCGGTGATCGAGGGGGCCGCCATCATGCCCGCCAGGATCTTCAGGCTCTCGTCCAGCCCCGCTTCGGTCGCGCCGGGCAGGTCGAGCTGATAGACGGTCTGGGTCGGCGTGGTCGAGGCGTTGGAGTCCGACCCGAAGGTTGCGCCCAGCCGCTGCCAAATCCGCTTGGCCTCGCCATCGGGGACATATTGCGAGCCGCGGAACGACAGATGCTCGATCAGATGGGCGAAGCCGCGTTCCGAGTCGCGTTCGTTGAGCGACCCCGCGTCGATCCGCACCCGCACCGCCACCTGCCCCGGCGGCACCCCGTTGCGCCGGACCGCGAAGCGCAGGCCATTGGCCAGCCGCCCGAACTTCCACGCCTTGTCCTGCGGCAGGTCGGAGCCCTTGTAGAGCCAGGCGCTCTGGTCGACGCCGGGAATGCGCGGCAGCGGCGCGAGCGGATCGCGCTCGGCGGGCGCGGCGGGCGCGGTCGCCACCGTGACGGGGACGGGCATCCCCTGCGGCACCGAACGCTGGTCCGTCGGGCCCGGCCGGGGGGCCTGGGCGATGACGGGAAGGGCCAGCCCGATCAGGACCGGCAGGGCAAGACTGCGCAACGCGCGGATCGTGAACGCCATGCCCCCCTCTTATCGCGGCGAACGCGCCACCGCCAGTCGCCCCCAAATCGCCCCAATCCCCCGCCCCGCGGCGCTCCCCCGCCGGGTCGCCGCCATCATTTCGACCCATAGGCGGGCTAGTCCGGCGACACTGACCTTGCGGCAGGAGGACGGCCAACGTCCCCGGTGCAGGCGTCGAGGCCGGGGATATGAAGCGCGTGATGACCAAGTCGATGAATGCCGGAGTCCAGCGTCCTTCGCAGGGCGCAATATGGCATAAATCGGGCGCATGCGACGCGGATGCCCCCGCCCCCAGGGCCGACCTGTCGCTGGTCCCGCCCCAGCCCGCTCCGTTCCCGCCGACCGACGCGGCGGCGCGGCCGTCGCTGGGCCGGGCGATCGGCGCGCGGTTGCGGCACCTGCCCGACCGGGTGATCGCGGCCTCCTCGCTGGTCGCCAATGATCCGGTGCTCGACGTGCGCGACTTCGGCTGGACGGCGGGATTGCGTTGCCAGTGGGCCGCGATCCGCGACGAGGTGCGCGCCGATCCGGCGGCCGGAGCGGACTGGCGCGCCTGCCCGCGCTTGGCGGCGATCGTCGCGGCGATTCCGGGGCTCCATGATGCCCATATCGCCCGACTCGCGCCCGGTGCTCATGTCCCGCCCCGGCGCGGCGCGACCAAGGGGCTGATTACTTGCCATCTGGGGCTCGCCGTCCCGCGCGACGGCGATGCGCGGATGCGGGTGAAGGATCGCATCGTCCGTTGGGCCGAGGGCGAGACCCTGGTGTTCGACGACACCTATGTCCATGAAATGTGGAACGAGACGGGCGGGACGCGCACCGTCCTGGTCGTCCAGGTCGTCCGCCCGCTGCGCCAACCGGGACGCTGGATCGCCGAGTCGCTGTTGGGACTGGGGCAGCGCGACCGCCCCGCCTAAAAATCCCGGCCGGGGCCGTGACGCGGGCGACCTTAATATTTTGGCAACCCGCCGACACCAATGGCAAGTCATTCTTTACATTGGCTTTTGTCACAAAATTGTCATGAAAATCAAAAGTGTCGCCGCCCGCCTGATCGCCCCGGTCCTGGTGTCCGTGATATTGCTCGCCAGCCTGTCGGGGGTGACGCTTCACCTCTCGCAAAGGGTGGCCGCCGCCAATGAGGCCGCCACCGATGCGGGCGCGCTGATGTTCCGGCTGGCGGAACTGCGCTCGCTCAGCCGGTCGTTGCAGCGCGATGCGCTCAACCTGGCGCTGGAGGAGGACCCGGCGGAGCGGCAGGTGATCCTGACCAAATTCACCAAGCGACTGGCCAGCTTCGGCGACGAGTTGGCGTCGCTGCGCCGCGCGCCGCCGGGATCGGTATCGGCCGAGTATCTGGCGTCGCAGGACCAGGTGCGCGCCGAACTGGCGATCGCCGGGCGGCTGGCCAATGGCGGCGACCGGGCGGGCGGCCTTGCCCATTTCCGCCAGCGCGTCCGCCCCGCCGAGCGGCGCGCCTCCACGATCGCCGACAGCCGGATTGACGCGCTGAAGGAGGACGTCGCCGCGCTTCACGACCGCGCCGCCGAGATCGCCGAACAGGGTCGCTGGATCCTGATCGGCGCGACCGTGATGCTGGCGGTGGTCGGGCTGGCCATGGGGCTGACCATCGCGCTGCGGACGGTGGTGCGCCCGCTGCACGATCTGCGCGCCGCGATGGGGGCGCTGGCCGCCGGGCGGACCGACATCGCCATCCCGCACGGATCGCGCACGGACGAGGTGGGCGAGATGGCCCGCTCGATGGCGGCGTTTCGCGACCATCTGGCCGAGGCCGAGGCGGCCAAGACGCGCCAGACCGACCTGATCGTGTCGAGCATCGGCCAGGGCCTGTCCGCGTTGGCGAAGGGGGATTTGACCGCCCGGATCGACGCGCCGCTGGAGGCGCCCTTCGCGCGGCTGAAGGCCGATTTCAACGGCGCGATGCTGGCCTTGCAGGCCGCCATGGCGGCGGTGGCGGGGACGGCGGACGGCATCCGGGCGGGCGCGATCGACATTCGCCAGGCCTCCGACGACCTGTCCCGCCGGACCGAGCAACAGGCCGCCAGCCTGGAGGAAACCGCCGCCGGGATGGACGAGGTCACCGCCACCGTCCGCCACGCCGCCGACGGCGCCGCGCAGGCCGCGCAGGTGGTCGAGCGGACCCGCAGCGAAGCGCGCGAGGGCGGCGCGGTGGTCGATCGGGCGCGTGCCGCGATGGGCGATATCGAACATGCCTCGACCGAGATCGCCACGATCATCGGGGTGATCGACGGCATTGCCTTCCAGACCAATTTGCTCGCGCTCAACGCCGGAGTCGAAGCCGCGCGGGCGGGCGATGCGGGCAAGGGATTCGCGGTCGTCGCATCCGAGGTGCGCGCGCTGGCGCAGCGTTCGGCGGATGCCGCGCGCGACGTGAAGGCGCGGATTCTGGCCAGCGCGGATCAGGTGCGCGTCGGCGTCGACCTGGTCGGCCAGACCGGCGACGCGCTGACCCGGATCAACCAGGGCATAAGCGAGATCGGCGCGCTGATGACCGGCATCGCCAAGGATACCGCGCATCAGGCGGGCAGCATGGGCCAGATCAACCTTGCGCTGACCGAGATGGACGGCGTCACCCAGCAAAATGCCGCGATGGTCGAACAGGCGACCGCCGCCGCGCGCACCCTGGCGCAGGAGGCAGAGGAACTGAACGCGGCGATCGCCCGCTTCCGCCTGGCCGAGCCGCGCAGCGCCCGGCCGTCGGCGCCGCTGCACCTCGTCGCCTGAGGGGTCGTTTGGAAACGCGCTGGCAGCGCGTTCGGGCGGCACCGGCCCGCTCCCCCACCCGGCCTCCCATCAAGGATACTCTGTGGGAGGCCGGGTGGGGGAGCGGGCCGGTGCCGCCTGAATCGGATGGGGACCATCATGGCTTGGGGATTCGAAACGCATCCTTTCCCCGCCCGTGCTTGATCCCCGTCGCGACCCGCGCCACATGGGGGACATGCTGATCGAGACCGAACCGACGCCCAATCCGGCGACGCTGAAATTCCTGCCCGGCCGCAAGGTCATGGACAGCGGCACCCGCGACTTCGCCTCGCCCGAGGAAGCCGCCGCCAGCCCGCTGGCCGAGGCGATCTTCAACCTGGGCGACGTGACCGGCGTGTTCTTCGGCCGCGACTTCGTCTCGGTCACGGTCGCGCCCGGCACCGACTGGTCGGATGTGAAGCCCGACGTGCTCGGCATCCTGCTGGACCATTTCTCCGCGCAGATGCCGCTGTTCAGGCAGGGGGCGGCCGATTTCGCGGTTCCGGGCGAGGAAGAGGCGTTCGCCGACGATCCCGAGGATGCCGACATCGTCGCGCAGATCCGCGAACTGATCGACACGCGCGTCCGGCCCGCGGTCGCCAATGACGGCGGCGACATCGTCTATCGCGGCTTCGACAAGGGCAAGGTCTATCTCAAGATGCAGGGCGCCTGTGCGGGTTGCCCCTCCTCCACCGCGACGCTCAAGAACGGCATCGAGCAGCTGCTGCGCCATTATGTCCCCGAAGTCACCGAAGTGAGGGCCGTCTGATGAACCCGATCGACGACGCCAGCCTCGACCGGCTGTTCCGCGAAGGCCGGACCTTCAACCATTATCTCGACACGCCCGTCGGCGAGGACGAGATCCGCGCGGTCTGGGACCTGATGAAGATGGCCCCGACCTCGACCAACCAGAGCCCGGCGCGCATGGTCTGGTGCCTGAGCCAGGAGGCGAAGGACAGGCTGGCCGACTGCGCGACGGGTAGCAACGCGGACAAGATCCGCGCCGCCCCCGCCGCCGTGGTGATCGGCATGGACGTGAATTTCCACGAAAACCTGCCGCAGCTTTTCCCGCATGTCGATGCCAAAAGCTGGTTCGACGGCAATACCGAGCTGCGCGAAGCCTCTGCCTTCCGCAACAGCTCGCTTCAGGGCGCCTATCTGATCCTGGCCGCGCGCGCGCTGGGGCTGGATACCGGCGCGATGTCGGGCTTCGACCAGGGCGCGGTGGACAAGGCGTTCTTCGCCGACCAGCCGGGGGTACGGTCCAACTTCATCGCGACGATCGGCTATGGCGACCGCAGCACGCTGCACCCGCGCAATCCCCGCCTGTCGTTCGAACAGGCCAACCGGATCGTCTGAGCCCCATCTTGCGCACGCTGGTCATCGACACCGCCACCGCCGCCTGCTCGGTCGCCCTTCTGGAGGGCGAGCGGGTGATCGGCCATGCCCATGACGTCGTCGGGCGCGGCCATGCCGAAAAGCTGGTGCCGATGATCGCCGCGCTGCCCGATGGCGGCCGGGCGGCACGCATCCTGGTCGATTGCGGCCCCGGCAGCTTCACCGGCATCCGGGTCGGCATCGCCGCCGCGCGCGGGCTGGCGCTGGGCTGGGGCGTCAGCGCCACGGGCTATCACTCGCTGGCGCTGGTCGCCGCCGCCGCCTTTGCGACGCGGACGGACGAGGCGCTGACCGTCGTGCTGGAGGGCGGGCATGGCGAGGTGTTCGTCCAGGCCTTTGCCCGCGACCTGACGCCGCTCTCCCCCTTCGCCTCGATGAAGCCCGATGCCGCGCTCGCCGCGCTGGAGGGCCGGGTGGCGGTCGGCAATGGCGTGCGCTGGCTGACCGCGCTCGCCCCCGACCTGCCGGTGGTCGAGGCGCTGCCCGATGCGTCCGAGGCCTGGCGGCTGCCTCCGGAGCTGGTCGGCCTGACGCCGCGCCCCGTCTATGGCCGCGCGCCCGATGCCAAGCTGCCCGGCGGCATCACCCCGCCCGGGCTCGCCGCCTGATGGCGAGCCTCAGCGTGCAGCTGCGCGCCGGGGATGCCCGCGATGCAGGCGCGGCCGAGCAGGTCATGGCCGCCGCCTTCGATCCGCAATGGGGTGAGGCCTGGACGCGGGCCCAGCTGCTGGGCGTGATGGCGATGCCCGGCGTCCATCTGCTGATCGCCGAGGCGGGCGGGGAACCGGCGGGCTTCGCGCTGACCCGCGCCGTGATGGACGAGGCGGAGCTGCTGCTGCTGGGCGTCGTCCCCGATCATCGCCGCCATGGGATCGCCAGCACGCTGATCCGCTCGGTGATCGCCGACTGCGCCGCGTCGGGGGTGGTGACGCTGCACCTGGAGGTCCGCTCGAACAATCCGGCGGTGCTGTTCTACACCGCGCACGGCTTTGCCAAATGCGGCGAGCGGCGCAATTATTACAAGGGTGCGGACGGGCGGCATTACGATGCCCATACCTATGCCCGCGCCATCGGCTGACCCGATCACAGTTTCCGGGTTATTGCGAGTCGCTATCCCCTTTTCGCAATTAGGCTTTGCGCGTAGAGAGGGGGTCAGCCCGAGGAGTTGAACGTTACCATGGCCCGCAAAATCGATCTCGAAGCGCTGTGTGCGCAAAAGGGACTGCGCATCACCGAACAGCGCCGCGTGATCGCCCGCGTCCTGTCGGAAGCGGAGGACCATCCCGATGTGGAAAAAGTCTATGAGCGCGCCGCCAAGATCGATCCGGGCATCTCGATCGCGACCGTGTACCGCACCGTCCGCCTGTTCGAGGAAGCCGGTATCCTGGACCGCCATGATTTCGGCGACGGCCGCGCCCGTTACGAACCCTCGCCCGAGGCGCATCACGATCACCTGATCGATGTCGAGACCGGCCGCGTGATCGAGTTCGTCGACCCCGAGCTGGAACAGCTGCAAAAGGCGATCGCCGAGAAGCTGGGCTTCCGCCTGGTCGACCACCGGATGGAGCTTTACGGCGTCAGCCTCGACCGCAAGGGATGACGGCGAGCATCGCCTCGTTCGATGCCGACCACAAGGGCGGCCTGCGTGCAGCGGGTCGCCTTTCGTGCATTATCGGCACGCTGCTGGTCGCGCTGGTGCTGCATGGCGCCTGGCGGGCACTCGGACGCCGCTCGCCCTGGCCGCGCCGGTTTCTGCGCCGGGTCGCGATCCTCCTGGGTGCGGACATTCGGGTCACCGGCACCCCGCTCCGGCAAGATGCGATGATCGCGGCCAATCACCTGAGCTGGATGGACATTTTGCTGCTCGCGGGCACATCGGGCACTCGCTTCGTCGCCAAGGCGGAAGTGGCGGCGCTGCCGCTGATCGGCTGGCTGGCGGGGCTCAACCGCACCGTGTTCGTCGCGCGCGGCGACCGCCTGGGGGTTGGCGATCAGGTGGCGACCGTCCGCGCCGCGCTGACCGAGGGGCAGACGCTGGCGATCTTTCCCGAGGGGACGACGGGCGACGATCTGCACCTCCTGCCCTTCAAGCCCGCGCTGTTCGCCGCCTTGGTCCCGCCCATCCACGGCATCCGCGTCCAGCCGGTGCGGATCGACTATGGCGCGGCGGCGGCCGATCTGGCGTGGCTGGGCGACGATGCGGGCGACGCCCATGCCAGGCGGGTGCTGCGGCGACCGGGGCGCTTCGTGGTGACGCTCCATTATCTGGAGCCGTTCGATCCCGCCGACTTCCCCGACCGCAAGGCGATCGCCGCCGAGGCACGGGCGCGCATCGCCGCGTCCTGACCCGTTTGTCGCACCGTGCGGGGGCCCTGTCCTGCCCGGCGCGACGCCCCCATCGCCGACGCTGGCGAGGCCCCGCGATTTGCGATAAGGGGCGCGTCATGCCCGCATCTCCCAAGACCTTCCACGTCAAGTCCTTCGGCTGTCAGATGAACGTCTATGACGGCGAGCGCATGGCCGAGCTGATGGCCGCGCAAGGCCTGTCCGCGACCGACGATGCCGGTGCCGCCGATCTGGTGGTGCTCAACACCTGCCACATCCGCGAACGCGCGACCGAGCGCGTCTATTCGGAGATCGGCCGTATCCGAAAGGACGCCGCCGACGAAGGCCGCAAGCCGATGATCGCGGTCGCCGGCTGCGTCGCCCAGGCCGAAGGGCCCGAGATCGTCCGCCGCGCCAAGGTCGATGTGGTGGTCGGCCCGCAGGCCTATCACAACCTGCCCGACTTGGTCGCCAGGGCGGCGGCGGGCGAGGCCGCGCTCGACACCGACATGCCGGTCGAATCGAAATTCGTCCATCTGCCCGGCCGTCGCAAAGTCGGCCCCTCGGCCTTCCTGACGGTGCAGGAGGGGTGCGACAAATTCTGCACCTATTGCGTGGTGCCCTATACGCGCGGGGCGGAGGTGAGCCGCTCCTATTCGGCGATCATGGACGAGGCGCGCGCGCTGGTCGATGCGGGCGCGCGCGAGATCACGCTGCTGGGCCAGAACGTCAATGCCTGGAACGACGCCGACGACCGGGGGCTGCACGGGCTGATCCGCGAGATGGACCGGATTCCGGGGCTGCACCGCATCCGCTACACGACCAGCCATCCCAACGACATGACGCAGGGGCTGATCGACGCGCACCGCGACGTCGAGAGCCTGATGCCCTTCCTCCACCTGCCGGTTCAGTCGGGCAGCGACCGCATCCTGAAGGCGATGAACCGCCAGCATAGCCGTGACAGCTATATGCGCGTGATCGACCGGGTCCGCGAAGCGCGCCCCGACATCGCGCTGTCGGGCGATTTCATCGTCGGCTTTCCGGGGGAGACCGAGGCGGAGTTCGCCGACACGCTGAGCCTGGTCGACGCGATGGGCCATGCGCAGGCGTTCAGCTTCAAATACTCCCCCCGCCCCGGCACCCCCGCCGCGACCATGGCCGATCAGGTCCCCGCCGAGGTGATGGACGACCGGCTCCAGCGTCTCCAGGCCGCGCTCAACCGCGACCAGCACGCCTTCAACATGGCGAGCGTCGGGCGGAGCTGCACCGTCCTGATCGAGCGGCGCGGCAAGCTGCCCGGCCAGATGCTGGGCAAGTCGCCCTGGTTGCAGTCGGTCCACCTGATCGGCGACCACCAGATCGGCGATCTGGTCGAGGTGGAACTGGTCGCGGCGGGCCCGAACTCGCTGACCGGACAGGCCAAGGTGAAGGCGGCGGCGTAAGCCGTCCCTTGCGTCCGTTCGGGCCGAGCGAAGGCGAAGCCCACGCGACGATGTTTGTTCACGCGAAGACGCGAAGGCGCGAAGTGATGCCGATCACCGGCAGCGCATCCCGCTCTCGCGACCGGAAGACCTATCGAAACGGTCGAGAGGGATAGGCCGCCTTCGCCGCGCGATACGACATCATCGCGCCTTCGCGTCTTCGCGCGAACCAAGAAATTCCTGATCGCGCAGAGGCGCAGAGAGCGCGGAGGAAGAAGAGGGTCTCCCGATCGCGAGGGAATGCTCTTCTTCTCTGCGTCCTCCGCGCCTCTGCGCGCGAAAAACCGTCCCGCCGACACACCTATGTCATGCAATTTCGCTGGCGTTCCGTGCCCCGCCATCCCATCTTGGCGGGACAACAGACGGTGAAAGGACCGCATGAGCCGCAAGCCCCTCCCCGCCCAGGCCGGTGAACGCAGCCGGGCGGAACTCAGCTTCGACAAGCCGCAAGTGCTGGCGCAGCTGTTCGGCCAATATGACCGCAA